>Ga0160428_1000018_pt1 | contig 231940 bp, 221 predicted proteins | sample SolpanmetagenomM_FD_108198 | JGI IMG/M metagenome (GOLD analysis project Ga0160428, IMG submission 108198) | Solar panel surface microbial communities from Lawrence Berkeley National Laboratory, California, USA - M | ecosystem: Engineered > Built environment > Solar panel > Unclassified ... | reverse complement strand
GATCCCGACCAAGAAGTCGCAGACCTATTCGACCGCCGACGACAACCAGGGCGCGGTGACGATCCGCGTGTTCCAGGGCGAGCGCGAGATGGCGGCGGACAACAAGATGCTCGGCCAGTTCGATCTGGTCGGCATTCCGCCGGCGCCGCGCGGCGTGCCGCAGATCGAGGTCACGTTCGACATCGACGCCAACGGCATCGTCAACGTCAGTGCCAAGGACAAGGGTACGGGCAAGGAACAGCAGATTCGCATTCAGGCCTCGGGCGGCCTGTCGGACGCCGACATCGACCAGATGGTTCGCGACGCGGAGAAGTTCGCCGAGGAGGACAAGAAGCGTCGCGCCAGTGCCGAGGCGAAGAACAACGCCGAATCGCTGATCCACACGACCGAGCGTCAGCTCGCCGACAATGGCGACAAGGTCGACGACGGCCTGAAGGGCGAGATCCAGTCGGCGATCGACGCCGCCAAGGCGGCGGTCGAGACCGGCGATGCCGATCAGATGACCGAAAAGGCGCAGGCTCTGGCGCAGGTCGCGATGAAGCTCGGCCAGGCGATCTACGAGAAGCAGGCCCAGTCCGAAGCGTCTCCGCAGGGCGACGCCGGCACTGACGCTCCGAAGGACGACGTGGTCGACGCCGAATTCTCGGAAGTCGACGACAACAAGGCGTAACCAGGTCCCGCCCTCCTGCCGGCACGGGGTCGCATATGTGCGACCTTTGTGACTTTCCACCGGCAGGGGGGCGCACGGACGTCAAGGGTCGGGCATGAGCACCACTGTCGATTATTACGAGTTGCTCGAATGCGAGCGGAACGCGGACGGGGCGACGCTGAAGTCGTCGTACCGCAAGCTCGCGATGAAATACCATCCGGACAAGAACGCCGGGTGCAAGGACAGCGAAGCCAAGTTCAAGGCGGTCAGCGAAGCCTATGAGGTCCTGAAGGACCCGCAGAAGCGCGCCGCCTACGACCGCTACGGCCATGCCGCGTTCCAGAACGGCGGCGGCGGCGGCGGCGGCCAGGATTTCAGCGGCTTCTCCGACATCTTCGAATCGGTGTTCGGCGAATTCATGGGTGGCGGTCGCGGTGGCGGCCGCAGCCAGCAGCGCCGCGGCGCGGACCTGCGCTACGACATGGAAGTGAGCCTCGAAGAGGCGTTCCATGGCAAGGCGACCGAGATCACCGTCGACGTATCGGCGCAATGCGACACCTGCCACGGTTCGGGCGCCAAGCCCGGCACGCATGCGTCGACCTGCCGCCAGTGCAACGGCCATGGCAAGGTGCGGGCGCAACAGGGTTTCTTCGTGGTCGAGCGGGCCTGTCCGGTCTGCCAGGGTTCGGGCGAGATCATCGCCGATCCGTGCAGCGACTGCCGCGGCGAGGGGCGGATCGACAAGACCAAGACGCTCAGCGTCAACGTGCCCCCCGGCGTCGACGAGGGCACGCGCATCCGCCTGTCCGGCGAAGGCGAGGCGGGGCCGCGCGGTGCGCCGGCCGGCGACCTTTACATCTTTCTCCACATCAGGCGGCATGCGATCTTCGAACGCGAAGGCACGACGCTGTTCGCGCGCGCGCCGATCAGCTTCACGACCGCGGCGCTCGGCGGTGGTCTGTCGATCCCCGGCCTCGATGGTCGGACGCATGAGATCAGGATCCCGGCCGGCATCCAGTCCGGCAAGCAATTGCGCCAGCGCGGCGCCGGCATGCCGGTCCTGCAGGGTCGCGGCAACGGCGATCTGGTCATCCAGATCGAGGTGGAGACGCCGACCAAGCTGTCGGTCCGCCAGCGCGAATTGCTCGAACTGTTCCGCGAAACGGAAACCGGTGACGAATGCCCTGAAAGCCAGGGCTTCTTCGCCAAGCTGAAGGGCGTGTTCGCCGCGGAGTGATCCGCACGATAGCGACGGGGGAAATGACATGATCGGCGTGGCGCTGGCGTTCCTGGGGTGTTGGTCGATCCTTGCAGGGGCGCCGGGCACAGCGATTGGGCGGGCCCTGCACCGCCTGTTGGTCGCCGCGCCCGCCGCGCGCCTGTGCGCATTGCGTCGGGCCGATGTCGCGCTGGCGATCGTCGTGATCGTTTCCGTCATCGCGATGACCACGCTCGACGGCACCGACCCGCTGCGCATGGCGATGGCCGGATTGCCCGACGTGGCGATCTGGCTGACGACGATGGAGGTATCGGTATACCTCGATCTGCTGGTCGCGGTGGTCGTCGGCCTGTCCGGTCTGCGCGGCCGGGGTGGTCTGCGGGCGCTGAAAGGCACGATCGTGCTGCGGCGCGCCGGTGGCGCCCGCGCCCGCACGGCGCGGACACGCCGGCCGTCGCGCCCCGCGCCCGCGAACGACGATGATGGCCCTGCGGCGAGGCCCCACCTGCGGCGGGTTTACGGCTAAAGTCTTGCGTAGCGTGGCGGTATGACGATGATGACCGCCGTTTCACCGGGGGGTTGTGCATGCGCGGGCAAGTATTGGGTGTGGATACGCGGACCGGCGAGGGGCTGGTCGCGGGCGACGACGGCAAGCGCTACCGCTTCACGCCCGAAGATTGGGCGCAGCGTGGTGAACCCGCGATCGGACTGAAGGTCGATTTCGAATCGGAGGGCGACCGCGCGCTCAGCGTCTTTCCGATGCCCGATGCCGCCGGAACGCGGCACGTGCTGGCGCCGCCGCCGCCCCGCGAACCGGTCACCGATCGCAACAAGATCGTCGCGGCGCTGCTGGCGTTCTTCATGGGGCCGCTGGCGGTCCACCGCTTCTATCTGGGGCGGACGGGATCGGCGATCGTCATGCTCGTGCTGAGCTTCACCGTGGTCGGTCTTGCGGTGACGGTGCCATGGTCGCTGATCGACATGGTCCGCTACCTGATGATGTCGGACCGGGAATTTGCGGGCCGCTATCCACGCGAGGGGTGAACCCGCCGCCCTTGCCGCGCCCCGGTCTGCCTGACGGCGGATGGGGCGGGCGGGCCGATGGGTCAAAGGGTGGAGATGATCACCCCGACCACCAGCGCCTGGGCCGCGATCGCCAGCATGCTGCTGGCTGCGGTTTCGAACATACGCATGGAAGGTCTCCGTGCCGGAGGAATATCCGGCAAGCCCGATGTGAGGATTGTTGCGACATCGCGCAATATTGTTGCTTGCACTTGAGGATGCGTTTCATGCAACTGTAACATTCTGGCGCAGAATGCGCGCCGATCCTGCCTCTCCACTGCCGGCTTGCCATGTTCGCCCCGACCGGCTCTGATTGCGGCAACCCACCCGGAGATGCTCATGCCCCGTTCCCTGCCGTTCGCCGCCGCGCTGGCGATCCTGCTCCCCGCACTGCCGCTCGCCGCCGCGCCCGTGGCCGCGCCCCGCGTTCCGATCGCGACGCTGAACCAGCTGCCGCAGCCCTTGCCGCTACCGTATGACGCCGCGGCGAATGCGAACGCCGCCGTCGCCGCCGCCAAGGCGCGGGCACTGAAAGGCCACAGGAAACTGCTGATCGACCTCGGCGGCAACTGGTGTCTCGATTGTCGCCTGCTCGCCGGTGTGATGGACCTGCCTTCGATGCGTGGCTTCATGCGTCGCCACTATGAAGTCGTCTCGGTCGATATCGGGCGCTTCGACAAGAATCTCGACATTCCCGCACGCTACGGCATCAAGGGGCGGCTGGCCGGCGTGCCGGCGCTGCTGATCGTCGATCCGAAGACGGATCGCGTCGTCAACGCCGGCCGCGAGACCGCGCTGGCCGACGCCCGCACCCTGTCGCCGCAAGGTCTGGCCGACTGGCTGGCGCAATGGGCCTGATGCCGCGGCGCGACCGCCCCTGCTAGGGGCGGGGCGTGCCGAACACGCGGGCGAAGATCGTGTCGACGTGCTTGAGGTGATAGCCGAGGTCGAACTTCTCCTCCAGCTGCTGCGGGGACAGGGCCGCGGTCACCTCGGCATCGGCCTTGAGCAGGTCGAGCAACGACAGCGCCCCGTCGGATTCCCAGACCTTCATCGCGTTGCGCTGGACCAGGCGATAGCTATCCTCGCGGCTCACCCCCGCCTGGGTCAGCGCCAGCAGCACGCGCTGCGAATGGACCAGCCCGCCCATCTTGTTGAGGTTCTTCTCCATCCGTTCGGGATAGACGAGCAGCTTCTCGATCACGCCGGTCAGCCGGGCCAGCGCGAAGTCGAGCGTGATCGTCGCATCCGGACCGATATAGCGTTCGACCGACGAATGGCTGATGTCGCGCTCGTGCCACAGCGCGACATTCTCAAGCGCCGGCGTGACATAGCCGCGCACCATCCGCGCAAGCCCGGTCAGGTTCTCGGTCAGCACCGGGTTGCGCTTGTGCGGCATCGCCGAAGACCCCTTCTGGCCGGGGCTGAAATATTCTTCCGCTTCCAGCACCTCGGTCCGCTGGAGGTGGCGGACCTCGGTCGCCAGCCGCTCGATCGAACTGGCGATGACGCCCAGGGTCGCGAAGAACATCGCATGCCGGTCGCGCGGAATGACCTGCGTCGAGACGGGCTCGACCGACAGGCCCAGCTTGGCGGCGACATGCTCCTCGACCGACGGATCGATGTTGGCGAAGGTGCCGACCGCGCCCGAAATCGCACAGGTGGCGATATCGGCGCGCGCCGCGACCAGCCGGGTCTTGCAGCGACCGAATTCGGCATAGGCCTGCGCCAGCTTCAGGCCGAAGGTGACGGGCTCCGCATGGATGCCGTGGCTGCGGCCGATCGTCGGCGTCATCCTGTGTTCGATCGCGCGCGTCTTCAGCACGTCGAGCAACCGGTCGAGGTCGGCGAGCAGGATGTCGGACGCCTGCGCCAACTGCACCGCCAGCGCGGTGTCGAGAACGTCGGACGAGGTCATGCCCTGGTGCATGAAGCGCGCCTGATCGCCGACATTGTCCGCGACCCAGGTCAGGAATGCGATGACGTCGTGCTTGGTCACCGCCTCGATGGCGTCGATCGCGGCGACGTCGATGGCGGGACCGGTGCGCCACCACGCCCACAGCGCCTCCGCCGCTTCCCTCGGCACCACGCCCAGCTCGGCTAGCGCGTCTGTGGCGTGCGCCTCGATTTCGAACCAGATGCGGAAACGGTTCTCCGGCGTCCAGATCGCGGTCATCTCGGGGCGGGAATAGCGGGGGACCATGATGTTCCTTCGTCCTGATGCGCACGGCCGGCTCGGCACGACTCGCGGGGGAATGCGGGGGCGGTTAGCAGCGTGGGCGACCAGCGACAAACGCGCGGGCGTCAGATCAGCCCCTGTGCCTTCAGGCTGACGTGCCCGTTCACCCCCATGATGATGTGATCGTGCACGACGATGCCCATGGGTTCGCCCGCTTCGGCGATGGTGCGGGTGATCTGGATGTCGGCACGGCTCGGCGACGGATCACCCGAGGGATGATTGTGGACGAGGATGATCGCCGCCGAACCGAGGTCCAGCGCGCGCCGAATGACTTCGCGGACGTGGACCGCGGCCTGGTCGATTGACCCTTCGCTCATCACCTCGTCACGGATCAGCATGTTGCCGGTATTGAGGTGGAGTACCCGGAAGCGTTCGATACCGTGGTGCGCCATGTCGGCGCGCAGATAGTCGAGCAGCGCCTGCCAATTGGCGAGCACCGGGCGCGCCGACACCCCCGCCTTCAACAGGCGGATCGCGATGGCATGCGCGATCTTGATCGCCGCGGCGGATTTGTCGCTCACCCCTTTCACGCGGGTCAGTGCGGCGGCGTCGGCGGTGAGCAGCCCGCCGATCCCGCCGAATTCGTGCAACAGCGCCTTGGCGGTCGGCTTGGTGTCGACCCGGGGAATCGCCAGCATCAGCAGATATTCGATGAGTTCGTGGTCGAGCAACGCATCGCCGCCGCCATCGAGCAGCCGGCCGCGCAACCGTTCGCGGTGCCCGGCATGGTCATCGGGAGGAAGGGGATCGGTCGGCATCGGACGGAACCTAAGGCCGGTCGGCAGCTGGCGCAATTGCGCCGCGCCGTCGGAACCGCCTATGACGGCCGCCGATGGGCGAACGCGAAGACGATGTGAGCGAAACGCCCCGGCTGCCCGGCCGCCGGTCGCCCCGCCGCCGCGGGCTGCGGATCGCGCTGGCCGTCGCGATCGTCCTGACTCTCGCGGCGCTGGCGCTGTGGGTGGTGCGCAAGCCGATCGCGACGCACGTCATCGATGGCGAACTCGCAAGGCGCGGATTGGTGGCGCGCTACCACGTCGAGGACCTCGGCTTCGGGCGTCAGCGGCTGACCGACCTCGTGATCGGCGATCCCGCCGCGCCCGATCTGGTCGCCGACTGGCTGGAGACGGAGACCAGCGTCGGTCTGGGGGGAGCGAGCCTGAACGGCGTGCGGGCTGGACACGTCCGGCTGCGCGGGCGGGTGATCGACGGCCGCCTGTCGCTTGGCGAACTCGACAAATTGATGCCGGCACCCACGCCCGGCAAGCCGTTCGCCTTGCCCGCCCTCAGGGTGACGATCGACGACGGTCGGATGCGGCTGGAAACGCCGGCCGGAGTGTTCGGGCTGAAGATCGCCGGACGCGGCCGGCTCGACGACGGGTTTGCTGGCACCATCGCCGCGGTCGGGCAACGGCTGGCGACCGGCAGCTGCGCCGCGCGGGACGTGCAGGCCGCGATGCGGGTGACGGTATCGCAGGGCGCACCGACGCTGGTCGGGCCGGTGCGGGTGGCGGCGGCGACCTGTGCGGGCAGCACCGTCGAGGGGCTCCGCGCCGATCTGGACCTGCGGCTGACGCCGGCGCTCGACGGATGGCGCGGGGCCGCGCGACTGGCGACCGGCACGGCGCGCGGTTCCGGGGTGAAGATCGCGGCGATGGCCGGAACGCTGGACTTCGACGGGACGGGCGCCGGCACGACGGGCGCCGCCGATATCTCGGCCACGCGCGTGGCTGCCGCATCGGGCTCGGCCGCGACGATCGGCGTGAAGGGCCGCTACCGCATCGGGGCCGAGCGCATCTTCGCGGGTATCGTCCGCGTCGACGACGCGACCGCCGCGCCATCGCAGCTGGCGGCATTCGACTTGCACGGTGCGGGCGACGGGACACCGCTGGGGCCGCTGGTGGCCGCGGCGACCAGGGCGATGCGCCAGGCGGCCGGACGGTTCGATGGCGAGGCCGAACTGATGGTGCGCAGCAGCGGCGCGACCGGGCAGGCACGGATCGACAGGCTGGCGCTCGCCGCCGCGACGGGCGCGCGGCTGCGCCTGCGCGGCGGTTCGGGATTGGCGTTTGCCTGGCCGGACCGCCGGGTGCGCATCGACACGACGATCGCCATGACGGGCGGCGGACTGCCGACTGCCGACGTCGCGCTGACGCAGGCACGGGCGGGCGGGCCGCTGCGCGGGCGGGCGACGATCGCGCCTTATGCGGCGGGGGGTGCCCGCATCGCCATGGCGCCGGTGGATTTCACCGCCACGCCCGGCGGAGCGACGCGGATGACGACCCGCGCCAGCCTGTCGGGGCCGCTCGGCGACGGGCGTGTCGACAGGCTCGTGCTGCCCCTCGATCTGCGCTGGAACGGGCAGGGGACGTTGCTCGCCAATCCGGCCTGTACGCCGGTGGCGGTGCAGCGGCTGGCGGTTGCGGGGCTGGTACTCGATCCCCTCCGGATGACCCTGTGCCCGCTCGCCGGTGCGTTGGTGACGCTGACGAACGGGCGGCTCGCGGGCGGTGCCCGGCTGGCGGCGACGCGGATCGCCGGGCGCCTGGGTATGACGCCGCTGACGGTGGCGATGAGCGGCGCGCAGCTGCGGCTCGGCGATCGCGGCTTCGTGCTCGACGGCGTCGCGGCGCGGCTGGGCCAGCCGCAGCGCGTCAGCCGCATCGACCTCGCGCGCCTGACCGGGCGGATCGACGGCGGCGGCGTTGCCGGCACCTTCGACGGGGGGGCGGGGCAGATCGCCAACGTGCCGCTGCTGCTAGGATCGGCCGCGGGCGACTGGTCGTTGCATCGCGGTGCGCTGGCGCTGGCCGCGACGATGACGGTCAGCGATGCCGCCGCCGATCCGCGCTTCCGGACGCTGGCGGCGCATGCGGTGACGCTGACCCTCGTCAATGGCGCGATCGACGCCCATGGCACCTTGTCCGAGCCGACGAAGGACGTGAAGGTCGCCGACGTCGCCATCAAGCACGATCTGGCATCCGGCCGCGGCGCGGCGAACATCGCCGTGCCCGGCATCGCCTTCACCGAACGCTTCCAGCCCGACCTGCTGACCCGCCTGACCTTCGGCGTCGTCGCAGACGTGCGGGCGACGGTGAACGGCGAAGGCCATATCGCCTGGTCGCCCGACGGCGTCACCTCGACCGGCGTTTTCGCGACGAAGGATGCCGCGCTCGCCGCCGCCTTCGGTCCGGTGACCGGGATCAGCACGACCCTGCGCTTCACCGACCTCCTCAACCTGCAAAGCGCGCCCATGCAGGTGGCGAGCGTGAAGACGATCAACCCCGGCATCGCGGTGACCGACGGCACGATCACCTATCAGCTGCTGCCGGGGAACCGCGTGCAGATCGACCGCGGCGTCTGGCCCTTCGCCGGCGGCACGATGACGCTGCTGCCGACGACGCTCGACTTCGCTGAGGCGGGCGCGCGGCGGCTGACGTTCCGGCTGGAGGGCGTCGCCGCGGACCAGTTCCTCGCGCAATTCGACTTCAAGAACCTCAACGCCACCGGCGTGTTCGACGGCGAGCTGCCGATGATCTTCGACGTCGAGGGTGGTCGGATCGAGAACGGGCGGCTGACGGTGCGGCCGGGCGGCGGCGGCCTCGCCTATGTCGGCGACCTCACCCAGAAGGACTTGGGACTATGGGGCAATATCGCGTTCGAGGCGCTGAAATCGCTGCGCTATCGCAACCTGACGATCGGCATGAACGGGCCGCTCGCCGGCGAGATGGTGACCGAGGTCCGCTTCGCCGGGGTCAGCCAGGGCGTAGGTGCCAAGAGCAACTTCATCGTCAAGCGCCTGCAGAAGCTGCCCTTCATTTTCAACATCCGGATCAAGGCGCCGTTCCGCGGGCTGCTCGATTCGGCGCAGTCCTTCTACGACCCCCGCCGGCTGATCCAGCGCAACCTGCCCGCGCTGCTCGACCGCCAGCAGGGCAAGGCACCCGTGCCCCGAACGCCCGCCATTCAGCCCTCCACCATTCAGCCCCCCGCAAGCGAGATCGTGCCATGAGCGAAACAGGATTGAAGATGTCGGAGCGAATCACGATCTTGCGAGGGACGATGATGATGGGGATCGCGGCGGCGACGGCGGGACTTGGTGGCTGCATCAACGTCTCGGCGCCGGACAAGCCGATCGAGATCAACCTCAACATCAGCGTCACGCAGGAAGTGGTCTATCGTCTCGATGGCGAGGCGAAGTCGTTGATCCAGCAGAATCCGGGGATTTTCTAAGATGAAACGCCTGACCAAGACCCACCGCCTGATGATCGCCGCCGGCGCGCTGGCGCTGATCGGGCTGTCCACCGCCGCTTATGCGCAGCGCGACCCGGCCTATGCCGCCGCGCGCGAGGCGAAGCAGATCGGCGAGCAGCCCGACGGCTATCTGGGCGTGGTGAGCGGCGGCGCGTCGGTGCAGGCGCTGGTTCGCGACATCAACATCAAGCGCAAGGCCGCCTATACCGCCAGCGCGCAGGCGAGCGGCGCGACCGTGGAGCAATTCGCCTTCACCAGCGGCTGCAACCTCGTCGCCAAGGTGGAGCGTGGCGAGATGTACAAGACGCCGTCGGGCCAGTGGAAGGAAAACACCGGCACGCCGGAACTCGATGCGCGGTGTAAATAGGGCGGCTTGAACCCTCCCCGGCAAGGGGAGGGAAGGTTCGGCGCAATCCACTGGTGCGGGGGCAGCCCCGGGCCACCTCCCTGTTTCCGGGAGCAGTAAGGGTGCGTTCCGCTCGCGGAAACGCGACGGTTGACACTCCGGCACCCCTTACCTAAACGGACCTCGCCTTGGCGGGATCGCTCCCCGACCGTGCGTTTTCTCCCCCGGCTGAACGAAACAGGCGAGGGTTGACGCGTGGCGGAAGACGATACCGGACGAGACTTCGACAGCGCGGACGATCCGCGGCTTTCCGCGCTCGACGAGCGGCTGAAGGAAGCCCGGCATCAGGAAGCGCTGCGGACGGGGCAGGGCGCGCCGACGGCCGATGCGGGATATTCGCTCGGCAATCGCGTGCTCGCCGCCCTGATCGGAAGCCTTGTCGGCAGTGCGCTGATCGGTTGGTGTATCGACCACTGGTTCGGCACGACGCCCTGGGCACTGATCGTGATGCTGTTCCTTGGAATTGCGGTCGCGTTCAGGCAGATCATTCGAATTGCAGGCGAACGCCCGGCGTAACCGGGCGTTTGTCGTATCAGGGAGCGAAGGGGCCCCAAGTGGCGGCAGAAGCGGGCAGCAAGATCGATCCGATGCACCAGTTCCTGATCGAACCTTTGTTCGGTCGGCATTGGGTCGTCGCGGGTCACGACATCTCGTTCACCAACTCCGCGTTGTGGATGGTGATCACGCTCGCCAGCCTGTGGCTGTTCATGCTGGGCGGGATGAAGCGCGAGCTCGTCCCCGGCCGCTGGCAGGCCGCGGTCGAAGGGTTCACCTGCTTCGTCTCGAACATGCTGACGTCGAACATCGGCCCCGAAGGCAAGCGCTTCGTGCCCTATGTCTTCTCGCTGTTCATGTTCATCCTGTTCGCCAACATCTGGGGCCTGACCCCGGTCGGCATCGTGCCCGGCTGGCATCCGTTCACGATCACCAGCCACCTGACCGTCACCGGCGTCCTGGCGGTGATCAGCTTCGCGATCGTGCTGATCGTCGGCTTCGGCAAGCACGGCTTCCACTTCTTCGCGCTGTTCGTGCCGCACGGTACGCCGAAGCTGATGATCCCGCTGATCTTCGTCGTCGAACTGATGAGCTTCCTCGTCCGCCCCTTCAGCCTGGGCCTGCGACTGTTCGTTGCGATGACCGCGGGGCATATCCTGCTGAAGGTGCTGGCGGCGTTCGTCATCAGCGGTCTCAATCTCGGCGTCGGCTACGGCCTGCTCGTGTCGCTGCCCAGCTTCCTGCTGATGATCGGCATCACTTTGCTCGAACTGCTGGTCGCAGCGATCCAGGCCTATGTCTTCGCACTGCTGACGAGCGTCTATCTGAACGACGCCGTCAACCTGCACTGAGTTTCACACGTTTTTCGTTTAACCACTGAATTGATACGGGAGTTTTGACATGGACGCAGAAGCCGCCAAGATGATCGGTGCCGGTCTGGCCGCGATCGGCATGGGCCTCGCCTCGCTCGGCGTGGGCAACGTGTTCGCCAAGTTCCTCGAGGGTGCGCTGCGCAACCCGGGTGCCGCGGACAGCCAGCAGGGCCGTCTGTTCATCGGTTTCGCGGGCGCCGAGCTGCTCGGCCTGCTCGCCTTCGTGACGATGATCATCCTGCTGTTCGTCGCCTAACCATCGGCTGACCCGCCGGACCTTCCTTCCTGGAAGCGTCCGGCGGACAGCTGCGACCCGCGTCAAAGGTCTTCAATGCCTCAGATTTCGCAGATCGCCGCCACCTACGCTTCGCAGATCTTCTGGCTGCTCGTCACCTTCGGCATCCTGTATTTCGGGATCGGCAAGATGATGGTGCCTCGGGTCATCGCGACCGTGGACGCACGTGAAGCGCAGATCGCGGCCGACCTTGCCGCGGCCGAACAGGCGCGTCTCGCCGCCGACACGGTGGAAGCCGCCTGGCGCGCGGAGATGGATGCGGCACGGGCCGCCGCCCTCGCCGAAACCAGCGCCGCCAAGGCCCAGGCGACCAAATCCACCGAAAGCCAGGTGCGCTCCGCCGATGCGGAACTCGCCGAGCGGCTCGCGCACCACGACCTCGCGGTCGGCAATGCCAAGGCCGCGGCGATGCTCAACCTCCGGTCCGTCGCGGCCGAGGTCGCGCAGGAGCTGGTGACCAAGGTGTCGGGCCTGACCGTCAGCATCGATGCCGCCGCAGACGCGGTGCGGAGGACCAGCGCGCATGGCTAATCCTGCCACCCAGCCCAACGCCAGCGTTGCGGCGAACCTGTCCGACGCGGCATCTTCGCAGAGCCTGGCGCCGCGCGACGTGCGCGACGGCAGCGAACTGACGGCCAACGTGTCCGAACCCGGTGCCGAGCATGTCGCCGAGGCGACCGCATTGGGCTTCAACACCACCGGCTGGGTCGGCATCGCCGCGCTGGTCGTGCTGATCGGCATGCTGATCGTCAAGGTGCCGGCGAAGATCGCCGCCAGCCTCGACAAGCAGATCGCCGGTGTCCGGGCGCAGCTTGACGAAGCCAAGGCGCTGCGCGCCCAGGCCGAGACGCTCCGCGCCGAATATGAAGCGAAGGCGAAGGCCGCCGAAGCGGACGCCGCGACCATGCGCCAGCACGCGCAGCAGGAAGCGAACCAGATCATCGCCAAGGCGAAGCGCGATGCCGAGGAGCTGATGGAGCGCCGCACCAAGCGTGCCGAGGACAAGATCGCCGCTGCCGAGCGCAACGCGATCGCCGAAGTCCGCGCGCTGGCCGCCGAGACCGCGACCAGGGCGGCTGCGACGCTGATCGCCGAGCATCACGATGCCGGCGCGGACAAGGCGATGATCGATCGTTCGATCTCCGGACTCGGCCGCCTGAATTAATCCGGTCCCCCTCGCAGGGGGTCGGCAGCGTGGGGGTAGCGCGGGGACACGTCCCTGGCTGGCCGCCCAACACCATCGGATCGCCGGTGGTTTCCCTCCCCGAGCCGGGAGGAACATATCCGACCAGCGTCTCTTCCCGGGTTTCCGGCGCGGTCCTGTTATCACGAGCCCGCGAAGGAGTAACATCCATGTCGTGGCTCATCCTGGGCATCGCCGTGTTCACCGAGATTTGCTGGGCGCTCAGCCTCAAATGGGCGGCGACGCTCGGCACCTGGACCGCATCGAGCGTCCCCATCGTCCTGTCGTTCGTCAACATGGGCCTGCTTGCCCTCGCGATGCGCGGGCTGCCCGCGGGAACCGCTTATGCGGTATGGACTGGCTGCGGCGCGGTCGGCGTCATCATCGGCGGCATCTTCCTGTTCGGCGACAAGGTCAGCCCGACCCAGGCCTGCTTCATGGCCCTGACCGTGGTCGGCATCGTCGGCACCAAGATGTTCGCGCAGGCATAGAAGGTCGCACCACGCGTCGGTGCGGGCGTCCTGCCCAGTGCGGCCTCGGGCGCCGGCGACGACGCTGGCGCGCGACGGCCGGGTAAGGCAAACGCAGCCCGTTCCCGTGTTCGTGCGACGCTGCTACACCGCGATGCGCGCGCCGAAGGGCGGCCGTGAGGCGAGGTGTCCGATGTCCATTCTGCTGTCGTTCCTGCTGATCGCCGGACAGGCGCAACCGTCGTCGGCGGCCGCACGCGCCGACAAGTTCGCGCTCGACCTGCCTGGGCATGATGCGGTGCCGCCGCCGGCTGATCCCGCTGCTGCAGACCAGCCGGCCTCGGAACCACCCCCGTCGGTCGAACCGCGCCCGTCCGCAGAACGCTCGCGCGTCGTGCCTGAACCATCCACGCTCGCCCCGAAGGCAGCGCACTTTTCGCTCGATACGCCGATCGCCGACCTCATCGCCGACCCGGCGGCGAAGGCGGTGCTCGACCATGACATGCCCGGGCTTACCGACGACGAGAATCTGGCGAAGTTCAAGCCCCTATCGCTCCGCCGCCTCGCGCCGCTCAGCGGGGGGCAGATGACGGCCGAGCTGATGAACACGCTCGCTTACGACCTCGCCGCGCTCGGCGGCGGGGCACCGCCACCCAAGGCGGAGCAGGGACGCCGCAAGCTGCCCAGCGGGCGCTGACCCCCTAGCCCCGCACCGCCGCGACTCCTACATGGCGGACATGTCGTCCTACGGTCCGCCCGATCGATTCAACGAAGAACGCGCCACCTACACCGTCCGCGGGTCCGATGCGCCGGACCTGGAGGCGGGCGTCGCCGCGATCCGCAACGTGCTGGCGACGCTGCCCAGCCGCTCCGGCGTCTATCGGATGCAGGATGCCAAGGGTGACGTGCTGTACGTCGGCAAGGCGCGCTCGCTGAAGCAGCGCGTCGCCAATTACACGCAGGTGAAGGGGCTGACCAAGCGGCTCCAGCGGATGATCGCGCAGACGCGGTCGATGACGATCGTCACCACCAACAACGAGGCGGAGGCGCTGCTGCTCGAAGCGCAGCTGATCAAGCGCTATCGCCCGGCCTACAACGTCCTGTTGCGCGACGATAAATCGTTTCCGTTCATCCTGTTGCGCGGCGATCACGACTTTCCACGCGTGCAGAAACACCGCGGCGCGCGGCGCGCGGTCGGCAATTACTATGGCCCCTTCGCCAGCGCCGGCAGCGTCAACAACACGCTCAACGCGTTGCAGAAGCTGTTCCTGCTGCGCTCGTGCACCGACGGTTTCTTCAAGACGCGCGACCGGCCGTGCCTGCTCTACCAGATCAAGCGCTGCTCGGCACCGTGCGTCGGTCGCGTGAACAAGGACGATTACAAGGAGCTGGTCGACGATTGCCGGGATTTCCTCGCCGGCAAATCGACCAAGGTGCAGGCCAAGCTCGGCGCGCAGATGCAGGCCGCTGCCGAGAACATGGACTTCGAACTGGCCGCGCTGCTGCGGGACCGGCTGAAGGCGCTCACCTTCGTCCAGGGGACGCAGGCGATCAACGCCGAAGGGGTGGGCGATGCCGATGTGTTCGCGCTTGCCTGTCAGGACGGGACGATGGGCATCCAGGCCTTCTTCATCCGCGGCGGCCAGAATTGGGGGCACCGCAGCTTCTTTCCGCAGCACACCAACGAAGTGCCCGAGGATGAGGTGCTGGCAAGCTTCCTCACGCAATTCTACGAGGATCTGCCGCCGCCCAAGACCATCCTGCTCGACCGCGAGCTGCCCGAAGGCGAATTGCTGGGGCAGGCGCTGGGCGAGCGCGCCGGTTACAAGGTCGCGCTGTCGGTGCCGCAGCGCGGCGACCGCCGCCGGCTGATGGATCAGGCGAAACGCAACGCGGTCGAGGCGCTGGAGCGGCGTCTGGCGGAGAGCACGACGCAGGCACGGCTGCTGCGCGAGGTCGCGGACCTGTTCGACCTGCCCGAACCGCCCGACCGGATCGAGGTCTATGACAACAGCCATATCCAGGGAACGAACGCGCTCGGCGCGATGGTCGTCGCCGGGCCGGAGGGGTTCCGCAAGGGCCAGTATCGCAAGTTCAACATCAAGGGGAACGAGGCGGCGACCGACAGCGATGTCGGCATGATGCGCGAAGTGTTCCGCCGCCGCTTTTCCCGTCAGCTAGACGAGGCACCCGATCGCGATGACGGCACCTGGCCGGATCTCGTCCTGATCGACGGTGGCAAGCCGCAGTTGAACGCGGCGAAGGCGGTGCTCGAGGATCTCGGGATCGAGGACGTCTGCATGGTCGGCATCGCCAAGGGGCCGCACCACGGGCGCGACGGGCGCGAGGTGTTCCACATGCTCGACGGGCGCGAATTCCAGCTGCCGGTCAACGCGCCGGTGCTCTTCTACCTCCAGCGGCTGCGCGACGAGGTCCACCGCTTCGCGATCGGGGCGCACCGCGACAAGCGAGCGAAGGCGATCGGCGCGAGCCCGCTCGACGAGGTTCCCGGCATCGGCCCCGCACGCAAGAAGGCGCTGCTGATGCACTTCGGCACGGGTCGTGCAGTGCGCAACGCCAGCCTGGAAGATCTGAAGAGGGCGCCGGGTGTATCGGCGGGCGTCGCCCAACAGGTCTACGACTTCTACCACGCGCGCTGAAAGCCCTCCGTTTCTGCATTGCCGCTCCACCGCCGCCCGCTAGACTGCGCGCGACAACGGGGGTTTGTAGGCATGACGACGCGGCGGCTGGCGCTTTTGGCGCTGTTCGGTTCCACCAGCTGGGCGGCGCATGCCGCGGACAAGGTCGTCTACCAATCCGTGCCCGGCTGGGTGAAGCCGGCACCGGCGATCGATCCGGCCAAGATCACGCCGGATTCTCCGGTGCTGCTGCTGCTCGACAATCAGCAGCGGCTGGAGGCGGGCGGGGTGTGGCAATATACCGACACCGCCACCCGGATCGCGTCGCCCGAATTGCTGGGGCAGGCGGGCACCGTTACGCTGCAATGGCAGCCCGCCGCCGGGGACCTGATCGTCCATCGTGCCGAGATCATTCGTGGCGCCGAACACATCGACCTGCTGGCGTCGGGCAAGAGCTTCGACGTGCTGCGTCGCGAACAGCAGCTCGAACAGCGCACGCTGGACGGGATGCTGACCGCGACGATGGCGGTCGAGGGTCTGCGGGTCGGCGATATCCTGCACGTGACATCGTCGACGACGCGCAAGGACGCCGTGCTGAAGGGGCAGGTGCAAGGCTTCCAGGGCCTGCCGGCCGCGCCGCTGAAGATCGGCTATGCCCGCGCGCGTCTGCTCTGGCCGGCCGCCGATGCGATCCACTGGAAGATGTACCTCGACGCCCCCAAGCCGGTGGAGACGGTGAGCGGCGGCTATCGCGAGATCAGCATACCGCTGCCGCTCGCCAAGCAGCCCGCCCTGCCCAGCGACATCCCGGCGCGTTTCCAGAAGCTCACTGTGCTGGAGGCGAGCAGCTTCGCCGATTGGGCCGGTGTGTCCAGGGTGATGGCGCCGCTCTACGCCACCGATGGCGTGATCGCACCGGGCACGCCGCTCGCGGGTGAGCTTGCCCGCATCAGGGCGGCGAGCACCGATCCGATGCAGCGCACGGCGGCGGCGCTGCAACTGGTGCAGGAACAGGTCCGCTACCTGTTCAACGGCATGGATCAGGGCAATTATCGCCCGCAAAGCCCCGCCCAGACCTGGGAACTGCGCTACGGCGACTGCAAGGCCAAGACGCTGATGCTGCTCGCGCTGCTGCGCGGGCTGGATATCCAGGCCGAGCCGGTGCTCGCCAACAGCAAGCTCGGCGATCTGGTGCCGGAACGGCTGCCGACCCCCGGCGCGTTCGATCACATTCTGGTCAAGGCACAGGTCGCCGGCGAAACCCTGTGGCTCGACGGAACCGACGCGGGCGCGCGGCTCGCCGACCTGCGCGATACGCCGAACTTCCGCTGGGTCCTGCCGGTCCGGCCGGAGGGATCGCCGCTGGTCCAGATCCCGCTGCGCGCACATGCGCGTCCCGACGTCGAGGCGGCGATCGAGCTGGACGAAACCGCCGGCGTCGACCTGCCCGCCCCGATGACCGCGACGATCACCATCCGTGGCCGGCTCGGCCAGATGTTGCAGGGCATGCAGGCGCAGGCGAGCACGGACGATCTCAAGGCCATGGCAACGCGGATGAGCGACAATCTCGTCGGTTCGGCGACGGTGGTCGCCCGGACGCTCGCCTACGATCCGGTCACCGGCACCGCCCGGATCCAGATCACCGGCGTCGCCTATCCCGACTGGAGGCGCACCGACCAGCGCTATCGCAGCGTGATCGACAAGAGCATCGCGGACCTGAAGTTCGAACCCGATCGCACCCGCACGACGTGGCAGGCGTTGCCGGTGACGACCGGCGACGGAGCCTATTACCGCTCCGTCACCCGCATCCGCCTGCCGGACGGCGGCAAGGGCTATACGCTGGACGGCGACGACCATTTCGACGCGCCGATGGCGGGCATGACGCTGACGCGTACCGTGCGCAACGAAGGCGGGGTGATCACGCTGGACGACGGGATCGTCGGCACCGGCGCCGAGATCCCGGCGACGGCGATCGCCGCGAACCGCCGCGCGGTCGCCGCCGCGAAGAACCGGCTGCTCAGCATCGTCGCGCCCGGCGACCTGTCGAACTTCTACACGCGGGTCGAGGCGATCAAGCGGGCGGGCGGCTTCACCAAGATCGGCGCGCTCTACGATCGCGGCGTGGCGGATGCGCCGGACGAAGCGACGCCCTACACCAACCGGGCCTGGTTCATGGAAAAGATCTATGACCGGCCACGGGCCATCGCCGACCTGACCCGCGCGATCGGGATCACGCCCGACATCTCCAGCTACACCTGGCGCGCCCGGCTGTACCAGGAATCGGGCAACAAGGATAAGGCGCTGGCCGATCTGCTCGCGGCCCAGTCGCTCGATCCGTCCGCCGACGATACGGTGCGGCAGCTCGCCCTGCTGCGGGCGGAGCGCGGCGAAAAGGATGCGGCGCTCGATCTGGTGCAGGAACGCATCGACGCGGGGGGCAAGAGCAAGCCCGGCATGATCGCGCTGAAGGCCGATATCCTGTCGCGCACCGGCGACAAGGATGCCGCGCTGGTCGCGATCGACCAGGCGGTCGCCGCGAGCCCGGGCAATCCGCTGCTGCTCAACAGCCGCTGCTGGATCAAGGGCACGCTGAACATCGCGCTCGACACCGCGCTGAAGGATTGCACCCGATCGATCGAACTGAGCGATTCCACCGTGGCCGCGCTCGATAGCCGGGCGATGGTGTTCTTTCGCCTGAACCGCATGGACGACGCACTGGCCGACCTCAACGCCGCACTGGACCTGGCGCCGGAGCAGCCGGGCAGCCTCTACATGCGCGGTGTCATCCTCGGCCGACAGGGCAAGCCGGGTGCGAAGGCCGACCTCGCCGCCGCGCGCACGCTGCGGCCGCAGATCGACGAGGATTACAAGCGCTATGGCATCACCGCCTGAACGTGGCGGGCGCGCTCGATCGTCCCTTGGTGCGGCGCACGTTCGCTGCACCAAGGGGGCTTCGATCGTGATCCGCTAGTCATTTGTTCATGCCGGCGCGCTAACTCGCGGCGATGGCGGTCGTATTCCTCACAATCGATACCGAGTTCGCTTGGCGGCACCACGCCGCCGGCCTCGATGTCGAGGCGATCTACACGCGCTCGCTCGAACCGGCCGGCGTCGGGCTCGGCTACCAGCTCGACCGGCTTGCCGCGCACGATCTGAAGGCCTGCTTCTTCGTCGATCCGATGCCGGCGCTGGTATTCGGCCTCGCACCCGTCCAGCGCATGGTCGAAACCATCCTCGCCGCTGGGCAGGAGGTGCAACTCCATCTGCATCCCAACTGGACGGGCGCGCATGCAGGGGATCGCGCGGCGACCTTCGCCCGTTTCCAGATGCACGAATATACGCTCGACGAGCAGATCGGCCTGCTGCGCCGCGCGACCGAATTGCTCGTCGCGGCCGGCGCGCCGTCGCCGATCGCCTTTCGCGCCGGCGGCTATGCGGCGAATGACGAGACCCTGCGTGCGCTGGCCGAACTCGGCTTCGTCTATGACAGCAGCCACAATGGCGGCGAGCCTGCGGAAAGTCGCATCGCCCTGCCGCCCACGCGGATCGCGCCGATCATGCGGGAACTGATCGAGGTGCCGGTGACCGTGATCGAGGATGCGCCGGGGATCGTGCGCACGTTTCAGCTGTGCGCGCTGTCCGCGGCGGAAATGGCGGCGGCGTTGGACCATGCGGTTGCGGAAGCCCATGCGGCGGTGACGATCGTCAGCCATGGGTTCGAACTGGCCAACCGGCCCGGTACGCGCGCGAACGGCGTCCATGTCCGCCGCTTCGACAGCCTGTGCCGGTTGCTCGCCGCGCGTCGCGCCAGCCTGCCGACCGCGCATTTCGCGGACCGTCCGGTGCTGGCGCTGGACCGGGACGATCGTCCGTTGGCCGCGAACGCGCTGCGCCGACGCCTGCGACAGGTCGAGCAGGCATGGTCGAACTGGGTGTCGGAGCGGGCCGCGTGACCGCCGTCGCGCTGAAGTTCCAGGTCGGCGCGCGGACGCTCGCCTCGGTCAGGCGCCGGCTCACCCGTGTCGCCTTGTCGCTGGACGACGTGCTCGCACAGCATGCGCCGGTGCTGCCGCCGATGAACGACGGCGACGGCTATCTGGTCACCTCGCTGCCGGAAACGCTGGCCGCGGCGGTGCAGGGGCGCGGGCTCGTCGCGGTCGTGCGTCAGCGGTATACGCGTTTTTATACCGATCTGACGACGGGGCACGATGCCTGGTTCGCCGGTCTGTCGGGCTCCGCAAGATCGACGTTGAAGCGCAAGACGAAGAAAGCCGAAGCGGCGGGGATGGAAATCCGTACCTACCGGCGGCCGGAGGAACTCGACGCCTTTTACCCGCTGGCGCGCGCAGTGTCGGCCAAGACGTATCAGGAACGGCTGCTGGACGCCGGCCTGCCGGAGGATGCGGCATCGCTACGGCGTCTGCATGCCCTGGCCGCGGCGGACGATCTGCGCGCCTGGCTGCTGCTGATCGGCGGCGTGCCCGCGGCCTATCTGTGCTGCACCGCCCAGGGATCCGCGTTACGCTACGATCATGTCGGGCACGATCCCGCGCTGAACGACCTGTCGCCGGGCACGGTCCTGCAAGCTGCGGCGATGCGCCAATTGTTCGACGACCGGTTCGCGCGTTTCGATTTCACCGAGGGCGAGGGGCAGCACAAGCGGTTGTTTTCCACCGGCGGCGTCGCCTGTGTCGACCTGCTGCTGCTGCGCCCGACATTGGCCAACCGTGCGACGCTGGCGGCGCTGACCGCGTTCGACGGCGCCATGGCCCGTGCGAAGCGCGCGACCCGCCATCCGGCGCTGGCGGCGATCGCCCGCAAGATCCGCCGGTAGCGATCCTGTCGCGCTTCCCCGGTCGGGGGAGGACATCCCGCTCGCCAACGCCTATATCGGTCGCATGCACCTGCGCGCCGAAGCCATCGTCGTCGCCGTCCGCGCGCATGGCGAACATGGCGCCGTCGTCCGCGCGCTGACCCGCGGCGACGGGATCCAGCCCGGCTACGTTCGCGGCGGCCGATCGCGACAGCTGCGACCGGTGCTGCAACCCGCCAACACCATCGCCGGCGAATGGCGATCTCGCACCGGCGAACAGCTGGCGGCCTTGACGATCGAGCCGGTCCACAGCCGGGCCGCTTTATATGGCGAGCCGCTGCCGGCCGCCGCGCTCGCCTGGATCGCCGCGCTGACCGCGACCGCCCTGCCGGAGGCGCAACCATATCCCCGATTGTACGATGCCCTCGCGGCGGTCCTCGACGCGATCGAAGCGGCGCCGGCCGCGCGCGGCTGGGCGGGGGCGCTCGCCCGCTACGAACTGCTGCTGCTCGCTGAACTGGGCTTCGGCCTCGATCTCAGCGCCTGCGTCGTCACCGGCGGTCGCGACGATCTGGGCTTCGTCAGCCCGCGCAGCGGCGGTGCGGTGAGCCGAGGCGCGGCGCACGGGTACGAGGATCGGTTGTTCGCACTGCCCTCGTTCCTGACAGCCGGCGGCCCGGCGGCGTGGCCGGACGTGCTCGCCGCGCTGGCGATCACCGGCCACTTCCTCGCCCGCGACCTGCTCACCGATCGGCGCGCGGAGCCGCTGGTCGCGCGCGAACGGCTGGTCGCCATGCTGAAAAGGGCGGTTGCGTGAGGGGCGCACGCGCGGCAAGGCGGCGGACATGGCATTGATCGCACTCCTGCCGGGCGACGGCATCGGCCCCGAAGTCATCGCGCAGGCCCGCCGCGTGCTCGACGCGCTCGATCTCGACCTGACCTATGAGGAAGCGCCGGTTGGCGGAATCGCCTACCACACGACCGGGCATCCGCTTCCGGACGCGACGCTGGACGTCGCACGCCGTGCCGACGCCTTGCTGTTCGGCGCGGTCGGCGATCCCTCCTGCGACAATCTCGAACGCGCGCTGCGCCCGGAACAGGCCATTCTCGGCCTGCGCAAGCATCTCGGCCTGTTCTCCAACCTTCGCCCGGCGACCCTGTTCGAAGGGCTGGAGGATGCGTCGGCGTTGAAGCCCGAGGTCGCGCGCGCGATCGACCTCGTCATCGTTCGCGAACTGAACGGCGATGTCTATTTCGGTGAAAAGGGGCGTCGAACGACCGCGGACGGCAATCGCGAAGGCTATGACATCATGAGCTACGACGAAGCAGAGGTGCGCCGCATCGCGCGCGTCGGCTTCGAAACCGCGCGCCGGCGTCGCGGCCAGCTGTGTTCGGTGGACAAGGCCAACGTCCTCGAAACCTCGCAGCTGTGGCGCGACGTGGTGATCGAGGTGGCGGCGGATTACCCCGACGTGACGCTCACCCACATGTACGTCGACAATGCCGCGATGCAGCTGGTGCGCAACCCCGGGCAGTTCGACGTCATCGTCACCGGCAATCTGTTCGGCGACATCCTGTCCGATCAGGCGTCGATGTGCGCGGGATCGATCGGCATGCTGCCGTCGGCTAGCCTCGATGACGCGGGCAAGGGCCTGTACGAACCGATCCATGGCAGCGCGCCGGATATCGCGGGCCAGGGCAAGGCCAATCCCTGCGCCGCGATCCTGTCGGCGGCTATGATGCTGCGCCATTCGCTGGGTGACGCAGCCGCCGCCGACCGTATCGAGGCGGCGGTGGCGCGCGCGATCCGCGACGGCGCCGGGACGGCGGACCTCGGCGGCGTGATGACGACCTCCCTTATGGGAGACGCGGTGCTCGCCGTCCTGTGAGCCTGTTGCTCGAGATCGCGGTGGTCATCCCGACGTTCAACGAAAAGGCGAACGTCCCGACCCTGATCGCCAAGCTCGACCAGGCGCTGGCGGGGCGCCGCTGGGAAGCGATCTTCGTCGACGACGACAGCCCGGACGGAACCGCGGAGGCCGCGCGCGAACTGGGCCGCGTCGATCAGCGCGTTCGCGTCATCCACCGGATCGGTCGTCGGGGACTGTCCTCCGCCTGTATCGAGGGGATGTGCGCGACGGCCGCGCCGGTGGTCGCGGTGATCGACGGCGATCTGCAACATGACGAAACGCTGCTGCCGGCGATGCTCGATCTGCTCCAGCAGGACGACGATCTCGACCTGGTGGTGGGATCGCGATTCGTCGACGGCGGCGGAACCGGCGACTGGGACCGCGACCGCGTCGCCAAGTCGGCGTTCGCCACCAAATTGTCGCGCAAGGTGCTGAAGGGGGACCTCAGCGATCCGATGAGCGGCTTCTTCGCGATCCGGACGGCGCATGCGCGGCGGCTGGCGCCGGAACTGTCGGCGATCGGCTTCAAGATCCTGCTCGACCTGATGACCGCGTCGCCGGAACCGCTGCGCTTTGCCGAGCTGCCCTATACGTTCCGCGTTCGGACGGAGGGCGAATCGAAGCTCGATCACGTCGTCGCGATGGAATATCTGATCGCTCTCTACGACCGGATGTTCGGGCGGTTCGTGCCGGTGCGGTTCGCGATGTTCTCGGGCATCGGTGTGCTGGGCGTCGGCGTTCACATGGGCGTGCTCGGGCTGGCGATGCTGGCCGGCACGGGGTTCCTCGCGGCGCAGATCCTCGGCGCGCTGGCGGCGATGACCTTCAACTTCGCGCTCAACAATGCGCTCACCTATCGTGACCGGCGACTGAAGGGCGTGCGCGCGCTGCTGGACGGCTGGGTCTCGTTCTGCGTGGTCTGTTCGGTCGGGCTGGTCGCCAACGTCGGCATCGCGGCCTTCGTCTACGACTTCCGCGATGGCGGCGCCGCGGCCTCGGCGCTGATCGGCATCCTGGTGGGTGCGGTGTGGAATTATGCCTTGTCGTCGAAGTTCGTCTGGGGCCGCTACTAGATCCAGCTTGGCAGCCACATCCAGTGCTGGAACCCGCGCGGCCCGTCGAGCGCGGCGGCGCTCAGGATCGGGTGGAAATGGGCGAACAGCACCGCGACCAGCGCGACATAGGCCTCATCCCAATAGCGGCTCCGGGCACGCCAGTGATCGAACGCCGCGGCGAGCGCGACCGCGAGCCAGATGCTCGACAGGTAGTAATAATAGAAGAAGCCCAGCGACTTGGGGATCAGCGCCCACATGGCGATGCTGCCGATCCATAGCAGCGCGACGAGGCCCGCGCGGCCGTTGCCGTCGCGCAGCCATGCCATGCAGCAGGCGATCACCGCCAGCAGGCCGGCCCACATCACCGCCGGATTGCCGAGCATCAGCACGCCGCGCTCCGCCCCGTCCGTGGGCTCGTACAGATACCAGACGGGGCGCCAGTCCAGCGGCCAGCTCCACCACGGCGACTCGTAGGGATGGGGCGGCAGCACCTGCGTCTGCTGATGGTACATGTCGAGCTGGAACGGCAGCAAGGTCGCCAGCGTCAGCGGCCGGTCGGCATAGAGGAACGCCGGCCAGAAGGTCGCGAAATAGGCAAGCGCACTCGCACCGGCGAGGATGGCGAGCGCCGCGACCGGGCGCAGCCCGGATCGCCGCCGAGCGACGATCGGCAGCATGATCCCGGCGAACCCGATATAGGGCAGCGCGGTCCATTTGCAGCCGACCGCCAGCCCCAGCAAGACGCTGCCGAGCGTCCAGCGCCACCAGCTTTCCCGCTGCCAGCCCGACAGCAATGCGGCCATCCCGGTCACGACGAATGCCGCCATGAACCCGTCGAGCATCGCGACCCGCGCCTGGACGAAGACGGTGAAGTTCAACGCGGTGACGATCGCGCCGATGCCGGCGGTGCGCACCCGCCCGAACAGCAGCCACAGGATCGCGAACACCCCCATGACGACCGCGCTCGCCGCCACGGTCGACAGCGCGCGCCAGCCGAGCGGGCCATCGCCGAACAGCATCATGCCCGCCGCGATCAGCGTCTTGCCGAGCAGGGGATGCTCGATGTTCATCGGCATGGCGAGGCTGCGCAGCATCCGCGCGGCGGGGACGTAATGCACCTCGTCGAAGACGAGGACGCGCGGCGTGGTCAGTCGCCAGCTGAACAGCAGTTGCGCGATCAGGCCGATGCCGATCGCGACCGGCCAGGGACGGGAGAAGAACGCACGCACGACGGGCTTTGTCCCTGCGCGCGGGAAGATTGGCAAGCGATCCGGCTGTATTGCCACCGCTTTGTGATCGTGCCGCATCCCGCAATGGCGCAAGGAGCATCGGCTGGTCGCGGCGCGCCGTGCCCGGCGGAGCCCGGCTTCCACCCACAATGCTTGCACCCCCCGCCTGCGTCCGGCAAAGCGCACGCATGAAGCGCAAGGCAGGCCAGGACCCCTCGATCACCTCGCAATGGCGCCCCGCGACGCTCGCCGTGCGCGGCGGCACCGCCCGCAGCGAATATGGCGAGACCAGCGAGGCGCTGTTCCTCACGTCGGGCTATAGCTACGACAAGGCGGGCGATGCCGCCGCGCGATTCGCGGGCGAGCAGGAGGGGATGACCTATTCCCGTCTCCAGAACCCGACGGTCGAGATGCTGGAAAAGCGCATCGCCCTGCTGGAGGGGGCGGAGGCGTGCCGGACGATGGCCACCGGCATGGCGGCGATGACCGCGGTGCTGCTGTGCCAGTTGCAGGCGGGCGATCATCTCGTCGGGGGACGCGCGGCGTTCGGCTCGTGCCGCTGGCTGACCGATACGCTGCTGCCGAAGTTCGGGATCGCCACGACCATCGTCGATGCCCGCGATCCTCAGCAGTTCCTCGACGCGGTCCGACCGGAAACCAAGGTCTTCTTCTTCGAAACGCCCGCCAATCCGACGATGGACGTCGTCGATCTCCGCGCGGTCTGCGCTATCGCGCGCGAACGCGGGATCACCACGGTGGTGGACAATGCGTTCGCGACCCCGGCCTTGCAGCGGCCGATGGACCTGGGTGCCGACGTCACCGCCTATAGCGCGACCAAGATGATGGACGGGCAGGGCCGCGTGCTCGCCGGCGCCGTCTGCGGGACGGAGGATTTCGTCACCAACACGCTGCTGCCCTTTACCCGCAACACCGGGCCGACGCTGTCGCCGTTCAACGCCTGGGTGGTGCTGAAGGGGCTGGAGACGCTCGATCTGCGCATCCATCGCCAGTCCGACAATGCGCTGAAGGTCGGCCGCTTCCTCGAAGGCCGCGTACCGCGCATTTTGCACCCCGGCCTGCCGAGCCACCCGCAACACGACCTGGCGATGAGCCAGATGGTCGCGACCGGCCCGATCTTCGCGTTCGAGGTCGCCGATCGCGCGCAGGCCCATGGCCTGCTCGACGCGCTGACGCTGGTCGATATCTCGAACAATATCGGCGATTCGCGTTCGCTGATGACGCATCCCGCATCGACCACGCATGCCGGCGTCGCCGAAGACAAGCGCTTGGAAATGGGGATCGGCGAAGGCATGCTGCGCCTCAATGTCGGGCTCGAAGATCCGCAGGACGTGATCGACGATCTCGATCAGGCGCTGCGGCAGGTCGGCCTGTGAGCGACGCCGGATGAGGATGGCATCGTGAAGGAATTCTTCCCGCACGCCGAAACCACCGACGGGGTGACCGTGCGCGTGTCGGTCAGTTATCTGCCCGAACAGTCGGAGCCGCGGCGCGGTCGCTGGTTCTGGGCCTATCATATCCGCATCGAAAACGAATCGGATCGCGCGGTGCAGTTGCTGACGCGGCATTGGGTGATCACCGACGGCCGCGGCGCGCGACATTCCGTCGAGGGCGAGGGCGTCGTCGGCGAACAGCCGCTGCTCGCGCCCGGCGCCAGCTTCGATTACGTATCCGGTTGTCCGCTCCAGACGCCCACCGGCGCGATGCAGGGCAGCTACCGGCTGGTGGCGGAAGACGGCAGGCAGTTCGACGTCGCCATCCCCAAATTCACGCTGTTCGCCCCGGCGGTGAACACGTGAAGCGCACGCATCTTCCCCTCAACGGCCTTCGCGTGCTCGACGCGGCGGCGCGCCACCTCAGTTTCACCCGCGCCGCAGACGAACTGGCGGTCACGCCGGCGGCCGTCGGCCAGCAGATCCGCGCGCTGGAGGATACGCTGGGCGTCGTACTGTTCCGCCGCACCACGCGCGGCCTCGAACTGACGCCGGAGGCGGAGGCGGGGCTTGGCCCGTTGCGCGACGGCTTCCTGCAGTTCGAGGAGGCGGTCCGTGCGATGCAGGCGGGGCAATCGTCCAAGTCGCTGACCATCGCCGCGCCCCGCGACCTGACCGAGAAATGGCTGATGCCCCGCCTTGCCGAGATTGCGCAGCGCGACGGCGAATTGCGTTTCGTGCTGCTCGCCGCCGATGGCAGCGGGCCGAGCGGCGCGGTCGACTTCACCGAAGCCAACCTCGATCTCGCGATTCGCTGGGGCGAGGGGCCGGGCGAGCACGAGGGCGAGGCGCTGGAATCCGAAGGCATGGTGACGATCGCCGCGCCGCAGGGTGCCGAGGCGACGATCGGCTGGCCGGGCTGTCCCGGCGGCGACGGTGCCGCATTGGTGCGCGTCGCGGATGCGGGGCTGGCGATCGACGCGGCGGCGGCGGGGCTCGGCCGCGCGACGGTGCCCGAATTGCTCGCCTCGCGCGATATCGCCTTGGGCAAGGTCGTCGTGATCGGCGGCGCGCAGCCGTCCCGGCTCGGCTATTGGCTCGTCGCCCCGCTGCCGCAATGGCGGCAGGCGAAGGTGCGCGCGCTGGTCGACGCCCTGACCGCGTGAGGGATACGGCGCCGCTCGCCACCGCGCGGCTGATGCTGCGCGCGCGGACGAGCGACGATGCCGATGCGCTGTTCGCGACGATGGCGGACCCAGACGTGATGCGCTGGTGGTCGCACCCGCCGGTCGCCACGAGGCCCGAATTGCGCGCGCGCTTCGCCGAAGTGCATCCCGACTGGCGCACCTGGGCGATTGAACGGGCCGGCGTGCCCGGTGCGATCGGCTTCGTCGCTGCGGGAGAGAAGCGGCAGGGCGATGTCTCCGAAATCAGCTACCTGCTCGCACGCGCCGCCTGGGGCACCGGCATCGCTTGCGAAGCGGTCGCCGCGGTGATCGCGCGGCTGTTTGCCGAAGCGCAGCGGCGGGTGTTCGCCGACGTCGATCCCGATCACGCCGCATCGATGCGGCTGCTGCACCGGCTCGGCTTCACGCTGGAAGGGCGGATGCGTGCCGAATGGCACACGCATATCGGCGTGCGCGATTCGCTGATCTTCGGTCTGTTACGCGACGACCGCGCGGGCTGAGCCGCTATTCCGCGACCCGTGCCAGCGCCCGCGTCATCAGGGCGACGAACTGCGCCTCGTCCACGCCTGCGTCGGTCCGGTGCCAGGCGCCGGTTACCGCATACCAGCGACCGGCCTTCGTCCGCGCCAGCAGATTGAGCGCGATCACCCCCGGTTCCGAACCGCCCTTGAAGCCGAGATAGTCGAACCGCCCCGCCGTCGTCGGATCGACGCCGTGGTTCACCGCCAGGATGCCGCGCACCACCGGCCCGGCGTCGCGGAGATGCGCGAGCAGCCGCGCCATGTCGCGCGGTGCGGCGAACCATTCGACCGACTCGATTGCCAGCGGCCGGGCGGAGAACATCAGCGGATCGATCGCCGCCCCCGCGATCCGGTCGCCTTGCGCGATCAGCAAGGCGCGGCGCGCGTCCGCGTCGCCGCGCGTCCAGGCGGCGGTGAGCGCAGCGTCGCTCTTGATGACGAAGGCCTCGCGCGTGGTGAGCACCGGACCGGAGGCACCGAAGCGCGCCGCCATCGCATCCACCCGCCCGCGCCCCAGCAGCGTGACCAAGGTGTCGGTCGCGGTGTTGTCGCTGATCGAGATCATCAGCGTCGCCAGCGTCTGTACCGTCACCGGCGTACCGACCGGCCAGTTTTGCAGGATGCCGGAGGGAAGGGAGGGCGGGCCGACCGGCACCACGTCGCTCCAGCGTCGCTCGCCCGCCTCGACCTGCCGGGCCGCTTCGGCCAGTACCCAAAGCTTGAACGCCGATCCGAGCGGCGCCGGCACGTCGCCCTTCACCTCGTACACCGGAACGGGTCCCGCGCCGTCCAGCGCATAGACGCCGATCTGACCCACGCCCGGCAGCGCGGCGACCGCCGCCTGCACCGCAGCGGCGGTATCGCCCCGGCGCTCGCTACCGGTGATGCGCAGGCCGGTGATCGTATGGGGAGCGGCGGGATCGACCGCGAGCAGCATGGTGGCCGTGCCCCGGGCATAATCGATCACGACCGACGCGGCCCAGCGCCCGTGCGGCTGCACCGATGCGACGCCGCGCGGGGCGCCGAGCGAATCGCGCAATTGCCGCGAGAGGGCGTCGAACTGCCCCTGCGGCACGGCCTGGCGAAACGTCGCGCCGAACAGTGAATCGTAACCGGGCTTGCCGGCAAGCACCGGGACCAGCGCCTCCGCCTGCATCCGCAACGATGGATCGCCGGCGTCCGCGACGACCGGCGCCGCCTGTGCCGCAGCGGTCGCCGTAACCGTCGCAGGCGCGATCAGCACGAGCAGCGCCGCGCTCGCGCCACGGATCAGTTTTTGAGCTTCCAGCCTTTTCGCAGCAGCAGATAGCATGTCACCCCCAGCACGATGTCGACCGCCAGAATCGCGATGCTGCCGACCATGATGGGCGAATCGGCGGTACCGAGGAAGCCGTATCGAAATCCGGAGATGATGTAGAAGAACGGATTGGCATGGCTGAACGCGCGGAACGCGGGGGCCAGCCGGTCGACCGAGTAGAATGTGCCGGACAGCAGCGACAGCGGGGCGATGACGAAATTCGTCACCGCCGCGGCGTGATCGAACTTTTCCGCCCAGATCGACGTCAGCACGCCCAGGAACGACAGGAATCCGGCGCCCAGGAATCCAAACCACAGGATCGCCAGCGGATGCACCGGCGTCACGTGGACACCCGGATACAGCGCCATCGCGCACCAGCAGATGAAGCCGACGATGAACGCCCGCGTCATCGCGCCGCCGACCAGTGCCGCCAGCAATTCCGCCGTGGACAGCGGTGGCTGGAGGTAATCGACGATCGTGCCCTGGATCTTCCCGACCAGCAGCGAAAAGCTCGCATTGGCGAACGCAGGCCCCATCATACCCTGGCTGATGATCAGGCCGGGGGCGATGAAGTCGGCGAACGGGATGACGATTCCGCCGACATGGACCGGGCTTTTCGCGCCGGTCGCGATGGTGAACACGATCAGAAACAGCAGCGTCGTGATCGCCGGCGCCCACACCGTCTGGAGGTGGACCTTGAAGAACCGGCGCACCTCCTTCACATAGAGGGTCTTCAGGCCGCCCCAGTTTACGTTCCGGATGACCGGTACGCCGGGGGCTGACCGGATCGCCGATTGGATTTCGCCGATTGGGGGCTGGCTGCTCATGGGGCTAGCGGGTAACCGCAGCCGCAGCCGCCCGCAACCCGGCGCGAGAGTGAGGAACACAAGAATGTCGTGGACCGACGAGCGGATCGATACGCTCAAGACGATGTGGGAAGGCGGACAGACCGCCAGCCAGATCGCCGAGGCGCTGGGTGGCGTCAGCCGCAACGCGGTGATCGGCAAGGCGCACCGCCTTGGCCTGCAATCGCGTCCGTCGCCGGTAAAGCCGAACGAGCCGGCTGCCGCCGCGCCGGCGCCGGCGCCGGCGCCGGCGGCTCCCGCTCCAGCTCCGGTCGTCGCCGCGCCCCCGCCACCGCCTCCCGCACCGCCGCGTGCCGCGCCGGAGCCGGAACCGGTCGCTGCCGAGGTCGAGGACGACGCGGAGGAGGACGAGGACGAGATCGTCGCAGCGCCCGCCCCCGTGCGCGAGCCGCAGCCGATCCTGCGTTCGGTCGGGCCGGGTGGCTTCGTCCGCCAGTCTCCCGGCGAGCAGCAGCCGCCCTCCACGCCCGCGCCGCCGCGCCGACTGGTGCCGGCCAAGCCCTCGCCCGAGATCGCCGGCAAGACGACGCTGCTCGACCTCAACGACCGCATCTGCAAATGGCCGCTCGGCCATCCGGGCGAACCGGACTTCCATTTCTGCGGCGACAAGGTGAACCCGGGCTTCCCTTATTGCGTCGCGCATTGCGGCCACGCCTATCAGGCGCAGCTTCCCCGCCGCGACCGCCGTCCGCCGCCGCCGCTGCCCTTCGGCGGCCCGCGCGTGCGCTGAGCCATCCGCGGCGCTGCTGGCATCCAGCGGCTGGTGACATGAGAAAGGGCCGCTTCCGGCGAGGAGGCGGCCCTTTTGCGTTACCCCCCGCGTCGTCGGCCGGGCGGCAAAAACGAAGAAGGGCCGGCTCCTCGCGGAACCGGCCCTTCTCGCCGACGCCTCAGGCGTCGGGGATAGCTGGTGTGCTGAGCGCGTTAGAAGCGGAACGCCACCGTGCCGCGCAGCGAGTGCCAGCGGAACTTGTCGTCCGAGCGGCGGAAGTCGGTCGACGTGCCGCCCGATGCCAGCACGAACGGGTTGGTCGCCACGGCCGTACCCTGCGTCACCCGCACGCGCGCACCATCGTCCTGGTACTCGTGATAGGTGTATTCCATGCCGATCGACACGTTCCGGCTCAGCTTCTGCTCGATGCCGCCGCCGCCGACGATGCCGAACTGCTTGCGCTTGCCGAACTGCGAGAAGGCGTTGGCGGTGTTGGTGGTCGTGAAGCTGCGATCGATGTTCGCATAGCCCGGGCCGAACGTGCCGTAGAACAGCGTCGTGCCGGGGGCATAGCCGATGCGGCCGCGGATGCTGCCTTCCCACTTCACTTCACGGGTCATCGTGTAGCTGGCGGGCGTGGTCGAGAAACCGCTGACGCTGTCGGTGATTTCGGTCTTGCCGAATTCGCCGACCGCACCGATCACGATGTTACCGGCCTGCGAGTCCATGCCGATCCGGCCGTAATAGGACCAGCCGTCCTTGTCGTTCGCGCAGCTGCCCGGCAGCGGGGTCGCGCCGCGCGCACGGCCGTTGCAGAAGCCCGGCGAAAAGGCATTGGCGCCGGCCGCCGTCGACACCGTGTCGCCGAAGCTGCCGTTGGAACCGCGATCGAACAGGATGCTGGAACCCACGTCGTTGGGCTGCACGTCGTATCCACCGGCCGCGCCGATGTAGATGCCGCTGAACGGCGCGGGATCGCTCATGTCCTGCGCCTGCGCGCCGGTAGCGATCATGGCAGCGCCGATGGCGCCGATGACGAGGGTGGTACGCATAATGTCTCCCGAAGAATTGTCGCAGTGCGTCAAGGAACGTCCAGCCCGAGCATAATATGCAACGCGCGGCCAATTCGTTGAAACCGTGACATTTGTGCATCATCACGGACATGGTCCGGCAACATTGCGCGCGCCGTTCCGGGGCACCGCCCGATACTGGCGCACGACGCGATGTTCCCTTATGGTTCCGGACAATGGCCCAAGACCTCTTCGCGTCCTCGCCGGCGCCGACCAACAGCTACGATGCCTCGTCGATCGAGGTGCTGGAAGGGCTCGAGCCCGTCCGCCGCCGTCCGGGCATGTACGTCGGCGGCACCGACGAGCGCGCGCTGCACCATCTGGCCGCCGAGGTGCTGGACAACGCCATGGACGAAGCCGTCGCCGGCCATGCGACCCGGATCGAGGTGACGCTGGAACCCGGCAACCGCCTGACGATCACCGACAACGGGCGCGGCATCCCGGTCGATCCGCACCCCAAGTTCCCGGACAAGAGCGCGCTCGAGGTGATCCTGTCGACGCTGCATTCGGGCGGCAAGTTCGCCGGCAAGGCCTATGCGACCAGCGGCGGTCTGCACGGTGTCGGCGTATCGGTGGTCAACGCCTTGTCGAGCGACACGCTGGTCGAGGTCGCGCGCGACCGGCAGCTCTATCGCCAGCGATTCAGCCGCGGTGTGACGCAGGGCCCGCTGGAGCATGTCGGTGCCGCCCCCAACCGCCGCGGCACCGCGGTCGCGTTCACCCCGGATGTCGAGATCTTCGGCCCAGAACTCGCCTTCAAGCCCAGGCGCCTGTACCAGCTCGCCCGGTCGAAGGCGTATCTGTTCGCCGGGGTCGAGATCCGCTGGCACTGCACGCCCGAACTGGTCGAGGGCAGCGACACCCCGGCCGAGGCGGTGTTCCAGTTTCCCGGCGGCCTCGCCGACCACCTCAAGGAACAGATCGGCGCGCGGGAATGCGCCACCGCGGATTTCTTCGCGGGCAGCCAGGATTTCCCGAACGAACAGGGCCGCATCGAATGGGCGGTCGCCTGGCCGCTGTGGAGCGACGGCAGCTACAGCTGGTATTGCAACACGATCCCGACGCCCGATGGCGGCACCCACGAACAGGGCCTGCGTCAGGCGCTGGTCCGCGGCCTGCGCGGCTTCGGCGAGCTGGTGCACCAGAAGAAGGCGAAGGACATCACCGCCGACGACGTGATGATCGGCAGCGAGCTGATGCTCAGCGTCTTCATCCGCGAACCGCAATTCCAGAGCCAGACCAAGGATCGGCTGACCAGCCCCGAAGCCGCCGGCCTCGTCGAAAAGGCGGTGCGCGACCATTTCGACCATTGGCTCGGCCACAATATGGAGCGCGGCAAGGCGCTGCTCGGCTACGTCCTCGAACGGATGGACGAACGCCTGCGCCGCAAGCAGGAGCGCGAGATCAAGCGCAAGACCGCGACCAGCGCGCGCAAGCTGCGCCTGCCCGGCAAGCTGACCGACTGCGCCAACGACGGCAACGAAGGCACCGAGCTGTTCATCGTCGAGGGCGATTCGGCCGGCGGCAGCGCCAAGCAGGCACGCGACCGCAAAACGCAGGCGATCCTGCCGATCCGCGGCAAGATCCTCAACGTCGCATCGGCGACCAGTGCCAAGATCGTCGCCAATCAGGAGATCGCCGACCTCATCCAGGCGCTCGGCTGCGGCACCCGCAAGGATTGCGACGCCAGCCTGCTACGCTACGAACGCGTCGTCATCATGACCGATGCCGACGTCGACGGCGCCCATATCGCGACGCTGCTGATGACGTTCTTCTTTCAGGAGATGCCCGATCTGGTCCGCCGCGGGCACCTGTACCTCGCACAGCCGCCGCTGTACCGCCTGACGGTCGGTGCCAAATCGCTCTACGCCCGCGACGACGCGCATCGCGCCGAGCTGGAACGCACCGCCTTCAAGGGCAAGAAGGTCGAGGTCGCCCGCTTCAAGGGCCTGGGCGAAATGAACCCCGGCCAGCTTCGCGAAACGACGATGGACCCCAAGACCCGCGGCATGATCCGCATCACCCTGCCGCAGGAATATGAGGGACGCGCAGGCGTCAAGGACCTCGTCGATCGCCTGATGGGCAACAACCCGGCCCACCGATTCGCCTTCATCCAGGAAAATGCCGCAAGGCTGGATGAAGAGGCGATCGATGCGTGAATCTTGTTACCTGGATCTTGATCACTGAACAGGTTGGCAGACTTGTCTTGATGTAGCATCTTTACGGAACGATCGGATCGGCGTAGCTTTTTACAGGGATGCTCGGGAGATCACGTGATGTTCATGCTGGCGATCATGATGTTGCAGGCGGCAACCCCGTTGGCGGATACGCCCGCCTCTACTGCCGCTAATCAGGATGTTCTGGTCTCCGCGGAGTCTCTGGCGAATACGCGTTCAGCGCTGGATCGATGTCTGGCGGAACGTTGCGCGCCCGATCGGGACATTCGCTCCAGCCTCCATTATGCGAACCAGCAATTCCTTGCAGGCGATTATCGCGCCGCACGCGTCACGATAGCCGAATCGCGCAGCCGCAACGACCGCTTCGCCAAAACCTTTCCTGAACCGGTTTCGGACCTGGCACGCGCCTCCGCGCGCCTGGCGGGGATCGATGGTCGACAGGATCTTGCTTTATCCGCATCTCTCGATGCGCTCGACGCGTTGAAGACGGGGCTGCCGAGCGACGATCCGATCATCCTCATGCAGCGGCTCGAATATGGGGACCAATTGGCTCGGCAGGGCCGTATCTATGCTGCGGCCGCCGTATACGACAAGGTTGCCGCGCAGGCGCGCCACCTGGGGAATATCGCGGCCGAGGGGCATGCCTTGTTCCGCAACGTCCTCCTCTATTCCGCTCTTGCGAGCGTCGATCCGGTATTCAGGTCCAGTGCACGTGGCGCGATCGCAAAGATCGAACGGCGGTCCGAACCGCAGATGGCGGCGTTTCGCGAGGGCATAGCTCTCGTCGCCGCCCAGCTTAAGGTGCTGGAGGCCAAGCCCGAACAGCGCGAAGCCGTATTGGCGAGCGCACCCAAGACAGGCTTGTTCGAACCAGCGATACTGTACGAACCCTTCATCGACCTTACCCGCGCCGGATTGACTGGGACGGAAAGTGCCAGCCTTCATTCCGAATGGGCCGACGTCGGCTTCTGGGTCAAACCGGATGGATCGGTCGAGGATGTCGAGGTTCGCGCGCAATCCGAATACAAGCCCGGGCCTTGGCTTGCGATCAAGCTGAAATCGGTGGCCGGGCGGCGCTACGCGTCATTCACCATGGCGGCCGACGGCCCCGGCATGTACCGCGTCGAACGCTATTCGATGGTCTATGACATGGTCCGTCCATCGGCGTCGCGGGTCGCCGTGCGCGCCGATGTCGGGCGGATCGATACGGCCTATCTATCCTCGACATACAAGGATCGCACCGTACCGGTGAATTGATGCGATCTTGCGGACGTGCCGGTGTTGACCGGCTCTGTCGGCACCCGGTATGTGGAAGCGGGCGGTCCGACGGACCGCCCTTTCTCGTTTGGAGAATAGGAGGCCTCCCGTGACCATTACGCCGCTCATGCCCGTCTATCCGCGGTGCGGGGTGCGTCCGGTGCGAGGCGAGGGCTGCTACCTGATCTCCGAGGACGGGACGCGCTTCCTCGACATGGCGGCGGGGATCGCGGTCAACGCGCTGGGCCATGGTCATCCGCATCTGGTGAAGGCGATCGCCGAACAGGCCGCGACGCTGATGCACGTCAGCAATCTCTACGGCTCGCCGCAGGGCGAGGCGCTGGCGGAGCGGATCGTCGCCAACAGCTTCGCCGATACGGTGTTCTTCACCAATTCGGGAACCGAGGCGGTCGAATGCGCGATCAAGACCGCGCGCCGTTTCCATTACGCCGAGGGCAATCCGCAGCGGCACAAGATCATCACCTTCAACAACGCCTTCCACGGGCGGACGATGGGGGCGATTTCGGCGACCAACCAGGCCAAGATGCGCGACGGGTTCGAACCGCTGCTGCCCGGCTTCGCCTATGCGCCGTTCAACGATCTGGATGCGGCGCTGGCGCTGATCGACGATGAGACCGCGGGTTTCATGGTCGAGACGATCCAGGGCGAGGGCGGGGTGTCGGTCGGCACGCCCGAATTCATCACCGGCCTGCGCAAGGCATGCGATGAACACGGCCTGCTGCTGATCCTCGATGAGGTCCAGTGCGGGTACGGACGCACCGGCAAGATGTGGGCGTACGAGCATTACGGCATCGAACCGGACATCATGCCGATCGCCAAGGGCATCGGCAGCGGCTTTCCGCTCGGCGCCTGCCTCGCCACCGAACGCGCGGCGAGCGGCATGGTGATCGGTACGCACGGCTCCACCTATGGCGGCAATCCGCTGGCGATGGCGGCGGGGCAGGCGGTGCTCGACGTGATGCTGGCGGACGGATTCCTGGTCAATGTCGAAGCGATGGGCGAACGGCTGCGGTCTTCGCTGGAGCAGATGATCCCCAACCACGATCATGTGTTCGAAGGCGTGCGTGGACGCGGCCTTATGCTCGGCCTGAAGCTGAAGGCCGGGGTCGAACCGCGCGAATTCGTCGCGCATGCCCGCGACAACCACCAGCTGCTGCTCGTCGCCGCCGGCGAAAACGTCGTCCGCATCCTGCCGCCGCTGGTGATCGACGACAGCCACGTCACCGAATGCATCGACAAGCTGAGTGCCGCCGCGCGGGTGTTCGCACCCGCCAGCGACGATTGATTCAACCATCTTCCTCCCCGGAACGGGGGAGGAAGACCGTTCGCACAGCGAATGGTGGAAGGGGCAGCCAGGAGGGCCGGTCCATGCGGCTGCCCCTCCATCCGTCGGTGGCTGGTGCCCTTCCAATCCGGGGAGGACTGAACATGCGCCATTTCCTGAACCTGTCCGACGCCGGCGCCGATGGCGTCGCCGCGATGCTCGCCGATGCGATCGATCGCAAGGCCGCGCGCATTGGCTGGCCGAAGGGCCGGGTCGACGCCGATGCGCCGCTTGCCGGGCATGTGCTCGCGATGATCTTCGAAAAGAATTCGACCCGCACCCGCGTCAGCTTCGACATGGCGATCCGGCAGCTCGGCGGAACGTCGATCGTCATGGACGCGGGCTCGATGCAATTGGGGCGCGGCGAAAGCATCGCCGATACCGCCCGCGTGCTGTCGCAATATGTCGATGCGATCATGATCCGCACCGACGATCATGCCAAAGTCGAGGATATGGCGGCCCATGCCGGCGTGCCGGTGATCAACGGCCTCACCGACTATTCGCACCCTTGCCAGATCATGGCGGACCTTCAGACGATCCTCGAGGATGGCAAGGCATTGCCCGGGCTGAAGGTCGCATGGCTGGGCGACGGCAACAACGTCCTCGCTTCGCTGATGGAGGCCGCCGGGCTGATGCAGTTCGACGTGGTCGCCGCCTGTCCGCAAGGCTTCATGCCGCCGGACCGGGACGTGGCGCTCGGCCGCGGGCGGGCGACGGTCGTCGCCACCCCGCAGGAGGCGGTGGCGGGTGCGGACGTCATCGTCACCGACACCTGGATTTCGATGGGGCAGGCGCATGCGGAGACCAAGCTCGCCGCGATGATGCCGTATCAGGTGGACGAGGCGCTGATGGCGCAGGCGAAGCCCGACGCGCGCTTCCTCCATTGCCTGCCCGCGCATCGCGGCGAAGAGGTGGTGGATGCGGTCATCGACGGACCGCAATCGCTGATCTGGGCAGAGGCGGGGAACCGTCTGCATGCGCAGAAGGCGGTGCTGCGCTGGGTGTTCGGCCAGATCTGAGGGTTCGCACCCGCGCTCATCCGCCGCCTTGGGCGTCTCTCCCTCTCCCGACGGGAGAGGGAAGGGGCCCGCCGCGTTAGTGGTGGGAAGGGTGAGGGTGAGGCTAACACCATGGGCATCGGGCTTGCCCTCCCGCAAACTTGACCCCTCCCGCCCCACATCCCACATCGTCGCGATGCAACAATCCACCACCGACCTCGATCGCGCGCTCGGCTTCGCGATCCCCTCCCGCTCGGCGCGCGGCCGCGTCGTGCGGCTCGGCCCGGCGCTCGACCGCGTGCTCGCCGCACATGCCTATCCTCCGGCGATCGAGGCGCTGCTTGCCGAGGCGCTGACGCTCGCCGCGCTGATCGGTTCGACGCTGAAGGACCCGACCGGCCAGCTGACAATGCAGACGCGGACCGAGAATGGCGTGATCCAGCTGCTCGTCTGCGACTATCGTGGTGGCGAGGTGCGCGGCTACATCGACTATGACGCGGACCGGCTTGCCGCGGCGCCCGAACAGCCGACGTTGTTCGCGCTGTTCGGCCAGGGCTATCTGGCGATCACCTTCGATCTCGCCACCACCGGCGAACGCTACCAGGGGATCGTGCCGCTCGACGGCGACACGCTGGCCGAGGCGGCGCAAAGCTATTTCGTCCAGTCGGAACAGATCCCCAGCCTCGTGCGCGTCGGCATCGCGCGCGACGGCGACGGCCACACCATCGCCGGCGGCCTGTTCCTCCAGCATCTGCCCGAGGGCGAAGTGGGGCGCGAACGCCTGCACACCCGCCTCGACCATCCCGAATGGGAGCATGTGGAGGCGTTGGGCAGCACGATGGGCGCGGATGAACTCGCCGATCCGGCGCTGCCGCTCGAAACGCTGTTGTGGCGCCTGTTCAACGAGGAGCCCGACGTGCGCGTCCTCGCCTCGACGCCGCTGTCGCGCGGGTGTCGCTGTACCGGCGACTATATCGCCAGCGTGCTGTCGAAATTCTCCCTCGAAGAACGGCGCGAGATGGCCGACGAGGATGGCTTCATCCAGGTCGATTGCGCGTTCTGCGCGACCAAGTTTCCGGTCCCGGCAGAAGCCGAGGGGGCGACCCCGTAATTTTTACGCCGAGCGGAACTGACTGGTTTAAGAGGAATTTAACCGGGATCCGTTATTGCGGACCCGTGCATGGCTTCGGCGTCGCACGCTTTTCTCCCAAAGAGCGGGTTCGCTCTCCCCTTCAAAGGGCCGCCTTACCCGCGGCCCTTTTCTTTTGGCGCGCATTGGCCTAGCGGCGCTTCCCATCATGACCATGTTGAACGAGGCCGCACCCTTGGCCGTCGTGCTCGTCTCCGGCGGGCTCGACTCGATGATCTCCGCCGCCAGCGCGCGCGAGGCGGGCTTTCGCCTGCTTGCGCTGTCGATCGACTACAACCAGCGCCACCGCGTCGAACTCGCCGCCGCGCGGCGGGTCGCCGCCGCATTGGGCGCGGAACGCCACATCGTCCTGCCGCTCGACCTGTCGGCCTTCGGCGGTTCGGCGCTGACCGACGACATCGCCGTGCCCCATGATGGTGCGGGAACCGAGGCTGGCGGCGGCATTCCCGTCACCTATGTGCCGGCACGCAACACCATCTTCCTCAGCCTCGCGCTCGGCTGGGCGGAGGCGTCGGGTGCCCGCGATCTGTTCATCGGCGTCAACGCGCTCGATTATTCCGGCTACCCGGATTGCCGTCCGGAATTCATCCGCGCGTTCGAAGGACTCGCCGAACTCGCCACCAAGGCGGGCGTCGAAGGCGAACCGTTCCGCATCCAGGCGCCGCTCCAGCACATGACCAAGGCGGATATCGTCCGCGAAGGCACGCGCCTCGGCCTCGACATGGGTCTCAGCTGGTCGTGCTACGATCCGGCGCCGGGCAGCGTGCATTGCGGCACCTGCGACAGCTGCCGCCTGCGCTCGCGCGGCTTCCAGGAGGCCGGCATTCCTGATCCGACGGTCTACGCCGTCCAGCCGTGATCCGATGAGCTACGCGGTCAAGGAGATGTTCCTCACCCTGCAGGGGGAGGGCGTGAACGCGGGGCGCCGCGCGGTTTTCGTGCGCTTCGCCGGCTGCAACCTGTGGAGCGGCCGCGAACAGGACCGCGCGACCGCGGTCTGCCGCTTCTGCGACACCGATTTCGTCGGCACCGACGGCCTTGGCGGTGGCAAGTTCGCCGACGCGGACGGGCTGGTCGCTGCCGTCGCCGGCTTCTGGGGCGACGGTGTCGGAGAGCGCTTCGTCGTGCTCACCGGTGGCGAGCCGATGTTGCAGGTGGACGATGCGCTGGTCGATGCGCTGCACCGCGCGGGCTTCCGCATCGCGATCGAAACCAACGGCACCCTCGCGGTCCATCCCCGCATCGACTGGGTCTGCGTCAGTCCCAAGGCGGGCAGTGTCGTCGTGCAGCGCAGCGGCGACGAGTTGAAGCTGGTCTGGCCGCAGCCCGGCACCGATATCGCCGAAATCGAACGCTGGGATTTCGCGCACCGCCTGCTTCAGCCGATGGACGATGCGAACGGGCCGGCGAACGTCGAGGCGGCGATCGCCACGGTCATGGAGCGGCCGCAATGGCGGCTGTCGCTCCAGACCCACAAGATGCTCGGGCTACGCTGAGCCCCGACTGATCAGCGCAGCGCGGTTTCCGTGCCCGGCGCCTTCGCCGCGACGGCCGTGGTCGCCGGCGGCCAGGCGAATGTGCCGCACTTCTTGGTCACCCATTCGCCCTTCTTGTTCCAGCAGATCGGGTCGAAGCGCGGCTTGGAGGCATAGTCGCGGCCCAGATAGCGCTGGAAGTGCTGCTCGCCATAGGGGATCAGGCTGTTGCGCAGCTCGCGGATGCGCGTCATCGCCAGCGTGCCGAAGCTGCCCCGCGGCGTGAACACCGCGTCGCGGCCGATCTCGCTCGCGGTCTGGCAGAAGCCGAGCTGTGCCGACACGGTGGCGAACCCCGAATACAGCCGCGTCCCGAACTGATCGAGCGCGGTCTGCCCCGCCTTCGTCGTCTTGGCGGTGCGCGTGAAATATTTGTTGAGCGTGTCGAACGACGCCTTCAGCTCGTCGGCATGATCGGTCAGCACCGCATTGTAGTTGCTGACTGTCAGCAGCGTCGGTTCGAACTGGCATTGCAGTGCGGCGACGTTCAGCGCGGCGCGCATGTTCCACGCCATCGCCGCGCGGATTTCGGCGTCGGTCGCGCCGGGCAGCACCTGGCCCAGGCCATCCTCGCGCCCGTTGACCGCCTCGCCACGAAAATCGTGCGAGCGAAGGAAGAATTGGGCCGACGCGGGCATCGCCGCCGTCAGACTGATCGCCGCGCCGCCAAGCGCCAGCGCGGTACGCAACAGGGTCATGTAAACTATCCTCCCGGAGGGGCATTTATCCGGGGATTCTAGATGGTTTTACGCCTCGACCCAATCCCTGATTAAGCATGTCGGCAAAAAACGCGATGAAGCGCGGCAAAACGTTGGAACCAAAAGAAAAGGCCGCCCGGTTGCCCGAGCGGCCGTTTCGGTAACGCAATAACCCGAACGGGCTATTACATCGCGTTGGTGGTCATCGTGTCGTTCGACATCATGGTATCGTTCGACATCATCGTGTCGTTCGCCATCATGCCGCCGTTCGACGCACCGTCGACCGCCGTCATGTTGTCGGACATGGTGCCCATGTCGTCGGTGGCGTTCATGTCGGTGACCATGGTGTTGTCGGTCGTCGTTTCGGTCTTCGGACCACAAGCCGAGACGGCGAGGGCGGCGCCGGCGATCAGCGAGCCGGTCAGGACCTTGGAGATGAGTGCACGCATTGGAAGCTCCCTAGAAAAGAGATTTGGACGGCTTGCTGGCCCTTTAATACCCAAATCGCAGTGGACATTAATCGCATAACGCCCGGCCCTCAAGCCCCGTTTCCGAGATTGCAGGAAAGAGACGACAGAAACGCCGGTGCAGATAACGCCAAAGCGGCGTCGAACGTTGCCAGATCGGCGTCGCGGCCCAGCGCGCGAAGACTGGTGACGGGAAATTCTGCCAGTCCGCACGGGACGATACCGCCGAAGTGGTCGAGGTCCGGGGAAACGTTCACCGCCAGCCCGTGCAGCGTGATCCATCGCCGCACCCGCACGCCGATCGCGCCGATTTTCGCCTCGGGACCGCCATCGACCGTCCAGATTCCGACGCGACCCTCGGCCCGGAACGCCGTGACGCCCAGTTCGGCGAGCGCGGCGATCACCCATCCTTCGACGGCATGGACGAAGCAGCGCACGTCGCGTCCCCGCGCATTGAGGTCGAGCACCAGGTAGACGATGCGCTGTCCCGGTCCGTGATAGGTGTATTTGCCGCCCCGGCCGGTGGCGACGACCGGAAACCGCGGGTCGATCAGGTCGCTCGCCACCGCACTGGTGCCGGCGGTGTAGATCGGCGGATGTTCCAGCAGCCAGATGAGCTCGCGCGCCTCGCCGGCCAGCACCGCGGCGGCGCGCGCCTCCATCGTGGCGAGCGCCGCGTCATAGGGCGTCAGCCCGGGCGTCACCCGCCATTCGATCCCGTCGATCTCCGTCATTCGGCGCATGTGCGTGTGCCGGCGCGAGGTTGCAAGTCGGCGGCCGGGACGCGGCGGCAGGCAAGCTGGCGATGGCCAAGCTGCGGCGCGTAGGCTAACCGCAGCGCTTCGCGGGCAAATGGGGATGCCGTATGGTCAAGATGGGCAATGTATGGGATCGCACCGGCGTGGTGCTGGACGGGCGCGGGTCGATGCTGGCCGGCATCGCCGTGCTGGCGCTGTTCCTGCCCGCGGCCGCCAACGCGGCCTTCGTCGCCTATATGCCCGCCGGCCGCGCCGCCGCCGTCCTGGGGCTGCTGCTGACGCTGCTGGTCACCGTCGTCGCCCTGTGGGGGCAATTGGCGATCATCGCCGCATCGACCGATCCGGCGGTCGATCGTCCCGCTGCGGGACGCATGGCCCGGCGTCGGCTGCCGTCGGCGGTGCTGGTGGCCGTGACGCTGCTCGTGCTGCTGCTCCTCGTCTTCGTGCCCCCGTTGCTGATGCTGGCCGCCTCCGGTCTCGACATGGCGGCGATCGGCCGCGGCGTGTCGCCCGCGGCGATGACCGCGACGGCGCCCGGCGCCGTGCTCGGCGCATCGCTCTACACGCTCGCCGCCGGGATCGTCCTGCTGTTCGTCCTCGCGCGGATGGTGCCGCTCTATGCCGTGGTCCTCGGCGAAGCGCGCGGCGTCGGCGCGATCGCCCGCACCTGGCGGCTGACCCGCCGTCACACCTGGCGGCTGGTCGGCGTGGTGCTGCTGTTCCTCGTGGTGCTGGTCGTCGCGACCTGGGCGGCGCAATCGGTCGTCGGGCTGATCGCCCGCCTGATCCTCGGCGCGGACCGGCAGGCCACCGTCGCCTTCGTCGCGGCGCTGGCGGGGCAGGTCGCCTCGACCGCGCTCAGCGTCATGGCGACCGTGTTCTCGGCGCAGCTCTACGTCGCGCTGACCACGCGCGAGCGGCTGTTGCGGGACCGCGCGATGCAGGCGTCGGCGACGTCGCCGGCGATCGACGCATGAGGGTGACGCTCGCCGCCCTGTTCGCCGACGGCTGGGCGATGTTCCGCCGCGACGCGGACCTGCTGCTGCGGGTGGCGGGACTGTTCTTCTTCCTGCCGACCTATGCGCTGTTGCTGCTGGTCGGCCCGCTGCCGATGCCCGACGACGCGATCGCGGATACGACGATGCGCGCGCAGGCGTGGATGACCGCGCTGGACGGTTGGGTCGGCGATTACGGCCTCGGCTCGGTCGGCGCCTATGCGATCACCTATCTCGGGCTCGCGGTGGTGTTCTGCCTGTTCCTCGACCCCGAGCGGCCGCCGCTCGGCCAGGCGCTGCGCCGCGCGGCGCTTCGCTTTCCGCGGTTCATCCTGGCGATGATCGTCGTGTCGATCCCCGCCGGGGCCGGCATGTACATCCTGCTGCTGCCCGGCCTGTGGCTGATGAGCCGCTTCATGCTGGCCGGGCCCTTGCTGTTCGCCGAAGCGCCGATCGGCGCGATCGCCTCGATCGGCCGTTCGTGGCGGATGACCCGGCGCGTGCAGCTGCCGCTGCTCGGCGCGATCGTCACCGTCTACCTCGCCGCAATCCTCGTCGGCCAGCCGTTCATGCTGTTCGCGCACTGGCTGGGCGGCTCCGGCGTCGGCACCGAAGCGGCGGGCAATCCGGTGGCGGTCGCCATCGTCGAGGCCTTTGCCGCGGGCGTCGCGATGCTGACGCAGCTCGCCGGCGCGCTGCTCGCGATCGCCGCCTACCGCCGGCTGTCCGCTCCCGCCAGATAGGGCACGTGCCCGCCGGCATCGGTGGGCAGCAGGCCGATGGCGCGAGGATCGGGAAAGGTCTCGATCGTCCGCTTCACCGCCGTGAAGCCCTGCGCGCGATAGAAATTCAGCGCCGACGGATGATCGAGCGTGCAGGTGTGCACCGACACGCGTGCGACCCCCGGCCGCCACGCCCGCGCCATGGCTTCGGCCATCAGCCAGCGCCCCAGTCCCTTGCCCGCCAGTTCCGGCACCAGTCCGAAATACGACAATTCGCAGGCGTCCGCGTGGCGCACGTCCAGTTCGAGGAACCCGACCTCGATCCCGCCGCGATCTACGGCAGCATATACCTCCACCGCGGGGTCGAGGATGATCGCCGCCAGCGCCGCGTCCGCCATCGCCAGCCGCGAATACCACAGCCAAGGGCCGCCGACGCGGGCGAACAGCATCCGGTACTTGGCCAGATCCGGCCGCTCCCAGCGCACCAGCCGCAGCGGCGAGGCGGGCAGGGGGCGCAGCGGCGGGCGGCGCATCATCTCGAGCGTCGTGACGATCGTCGCCAGCTCGCTATCGGGGACCGCGATCAGCGCCACCGCGTCACTCCCATGTGGCGAGCGGCGGCAGGCTCATCAGGATCGCATCGATATTGCCGCCCGTCTTCAGCCCGAACAGCGTGCCGCGGTCGTACACCAGGTTGAACTCGGCATAACGGCCGCGCCAGTTGCGCATCTGCGCCAGGTCCGCGTCGTCGAACGGCTGGTCCATCCGCCGCCGCACGATCCGGGGATAGGCGTCGAGGAACGCCTCGCCCACCGCGCGGGTGAAGGCCAGGTTGGCGGCGAAGTCGCCCTCCAGGTGATCGTAGAAGATGCCGCCGACGCCGCGGTGCACCTTGCGGTGCGGGATGTAGAAATACTCGTCCGCCCACGCCTTGAAGCGCGGATAGTAAGACGGATCGTGCGCGTCGCAGGCGGCTTGCAGGGTCGCGTGAAAGTCGGCGGTGTCCGATTCGTTCGGCAGTGGCGGGTTGAGGTCGGCACCGCCCCCGAACCAGCGTTTGGTGGTGATCAGGAACCGCGTGTTCATGTGCACGGCGGGCACGTGCGGGTTCGCCATGTGCGCGACCAGGCTGATGCCCGTCGCGAAGAACCGCGGATCCTCGCCCGCGCCATGGATGGTCTTGCCGAATTCGCCGTCGAGCAGACCGCCGACGGTCGAGACGTTCACGCCGACCTTCTCGAACACCTTGCCCTTCATCACCCCGCGCACGCCGCCGCCGCCGGGCGCACCCGACGGATCGGTTCGGTCCCAGGCGATATAGTCGAACGCCGCGTCGGATCCCGCCTCGCGCTCGATCGCCTCGAACTCGGCGCAGATCCGGTCGCGCAACTGCTCGAACCATGTGCGGGCGGCGGTCTGTTCGGCATCCAAAGTCAGCATGGATCAGGGCTGTAGCGGCTCGCGCGGCGCTGGTCATCCCGTGCCGGGACTGGCAAGCGGCGGATATGCCGCGCTCCCGCCTCGCCTCCGTCTATCGCGGCCTGCGCGTCGCCGTGGTCAGCTCCGCCTTCGTCTGCACGTTCGTCGCGGCGGCAGGGTATTTCGATACCGATCCCGTCCATGTCTATCCGGCGGCACCGCCCGCGCGGAACATCGCCGTGGTCAACGTGTCGGGCGACATGGGCCTGCGCTTCCTGCTCGGCGCGTCCACCTCGCGCGGGTTGACCGAACATCATGTCCCGGTGGTCGGCATCGCCTCACCGGTGGTCTTCCGCCATCGCCGGACGGCGGCGGAGGTCGACGCCTTCGTCGCCGACGTCGTACGCACCGGGCTGGCGCGCACCGGCGTGGCGCGCATCGTCGTCATGGGCCAATCCTATGGCGCCGACATCGTCCAGACCGGGATCGCGCACCTGCCAGCCGATCTGCGCGCGCATGTCGCGGCGATCATCCTCATCCTGCCCGGCGATTCGGTGTTCTTCCGCGCCGATCCCACCGGCTGGAGCTATCGCGGCACCCCCGACAGCGTCGCGACCGTCACGGCGAACACGCTCACCTGGGCGCCGCTCACCTGCATCTACGGTGTCGAGGAGGATGACAGCCTCTGTCCGCTGCTGCGCGTGCCGGGCGCGACGGTGATCGGCATGCCGGGCGGCCACACGATCGATCACGACGACGCCGGCCTGCTGCGCCACGTGCTGACGTCCATTCGAGCGGTGGAGCGCAAATAGCTTCCGCGCCCCCAGGCCCCGGTCGGAAGGGCTATCCCGGCCACCCGCCGGTCTGCCGCAGCGCCTCGGCGGCGACGATGCCTGCCGATACCGACAGGTTCATCGACCGCAGCGGCGGCGCCATCGGGATCACCACCCGCGCATCGGCGCGCGCATGGACCTCCTCGGGCACGCCGGCACTTTCACGCCCGAACAGCAGCACATCGTCGGGCCGAAACGCGAAGGCGTGCAGCGGCGTCGCCCCCCGCGTCGTCAGCAGCACGATCCGGCCCTGCGCCTGTCCGGCAAAGGCGGGCCAGTCCGTGTGACGGGTCAGCGCGACGTGATCGATATAGTCCATCGCCGCCCGCGCCACGCGCTTGTCGTCCCACTGGAACCCCATCGGCTCGATCAGGTCGAGCGCGATCCCCAGGCAGGCGCAGGTGCGCATGATCGCGCCGACATTGCCGGCGATATCGGGTTGGTAGAGCGCGATGCGAAGGGCCGTGGTCATGGCGCGCGTCTAGCGCCGCGGCAACCTGCGGTAAAATGCTGTTGGCAAAGCGCGCGGCCGCCGTCTATCAGGCCAGCAGCCCGCCGTGGGGACGGTAGGGCTGGGTGGGCGCTTCGTTCCGACTCCTCGCGGCGGTGAGGCGTTCCTCCGCGATAAAAGATGCAAGGGCAGAGACGAATGGCGACTGACAGCATGGTTCCTCCCGGTGAATCGCCGGAGCCGTTTCACGAGGACGTGCACGATCCCCGCCGTCGTGACTTCATCAACATCGCCGCCGTGTCGTTCGCCGGTGTCGGCGTGCTCGCGATCGTGCTGCCGCTGATCAACCAGATGAACCCGTCCGCCGACGTGCTCGCGCAGTCGACGACCGAGGTCGATCTGTCGAAGATCCAGCCGGGGCAGGCGATCAAGTCGCAGTTCCGCAAGCAGCCGCTGTTCGTCCGCAACCTGACGCCCGCGGAAATCGCCGAGGCGAACAAGGTCGACGTCGCATCGCTCCGCGATCCGCAGACGCTGGCCGAGCGCACCAAGCCCGGCAAGGAAAACTGGCTGATCACGCTGGGCGTCTGCACCCATCTCGGCTGCGTGCCGCTGGGCGCGGGCGAGGGCGAGAACAAGGGGCCGTTCGGCGGCTATTTCTGCCCGTGCCACGGGTCGGCCTACGACACCGCGGCGCGCATCCGCCAGGGGCCGGCGCCGAAGAACCTGACCGTGCCGAATTATACGTTCAATTCCGACACCGCTGTGACGGTGGGTTGAGGTAGCAGCAGATGAGCTTTCCCTGGGCCAAGCACTACGAGCCGAAACAGCCGCTGATGCGGTGGCTCGACGAGAAGCTGCCACTGCCGCGCCTCGTCTATAACGCGGTCGGCGCGGGCTATCCCGTGCCGCGCAACCTCAACTATTTCTGGAACTTCGGCGTCCTCGCCGGCGCCGCGCTGGCGATCCAGATGGTCACCGGCATCGTGCTGGCGATGCATTTCGCCGCCAATGCGGGCGTCGCCTTCGGCTCGGTCGAAAGCATCATGCGCGACGTCAACGCCGGCTGGTTCCTGCGCTATGCGCACGCCAACGGCGCGTCGATGTTCCTGCTCGTCGTCTACGTCCACATCGGCCGCGGCCTCTATTACGGGTCGTACAAGGCCCCGCGCGAGATGGTGTGGCTGCTCGGCGTCGTCATCTTCCTGCTCATCATGGCGACCGCCTTCATGGGCTACGTCCTGCCCTGGGGTCAGATGTCGTTCTGGGGGGCTCAGGTGATCACCGGCTTCTTCTCGGCGATACCGCTCGTTGGCGACACCATCCGCATCTGGCTGCTCGGCGGTTTCGCGCCGGACAATGCCGCGCTCAACCGCTTCTTCTCGCTCCATTATCTGCTGCCGTTCGTGATCGCGGGCGTCATCATCCTGCACATCTGGGCGCTGCACATCCCGGGTTCGAACAACCCGACCGGCGTCGAGGTGAAGGGTGAACAGGACACGGTGCCCTTCCACCCCTATTACACTGCGAAGGACGGCGTCGGCGTCGGCGTGTTCCTGCTGGTATTCGCGCTGCTGATCTTCTTCAGCCCGAACCTGCTCGGCCATCCGGACAATTATATCGAGGCGAACCCGCTCTCGACGCCTGCGCACATCGTGCCCGAATGGTATTTCCTGCCCTTCTACGCGATCCTCAAGAGCTTCACGGCGAACTTCATCCTGCCGGCCAAGCTGTGGGGCGTGCTCGCGATGTTCGGCTCGATCCTGCTGCTGTTCTTCCTGCCCTGGCTCGACACATCGCCGGTGCGCTCGGCGAACTTCCGTCCCAAGTACCGCGTCTTCCTCGGCATCCTGCTGTTCGACGTGCTGGTGCTCGGCTATGTCGGCGGGGCAGAGGCGAATGCGCGCAACGTCATCATGGGCCAGATCGCATCGGCCTATTATTTCGCGCACTTCCTGATCATCCTGCCGTGGGTGGCACGCTCCGAGCGTCCTCGCCCGCTGCCGAATTCGATCACCGAAGCGGTGCTGGCGAAGCACGGCGGCACCAGCCCGACGAAGAGCGCGGCACAGCCCCTCTCCGCGGCGCACGCCTGAACCGACTGGGGGACAACAGAAACATCATGCCTCGCATCATCGCATCCCTGATCGGCGCAGCCTTCGTCTTCGTGCTGGCGATCGCGCTCTTCGGCACCGCCAAGACCGCGATCACCGATCCGGCGCCGGAAAGCGCCGAGCACGTCTTCCACCTGCACCCGCAGGACATCGATCTGCCGTCGGCGGGTGTCTTCGGAAAGTTCGACAACCGGCAGCTGCAGCGCGGCTTCCAAGTGTACAAGGAGGTCTGCTCGGCCTGCCACAGCCTGAAGTTCGTCGCATTCCGCGATCTCGAAAAGATCGGCTATACGACGCCCGAAGTGAAGGCGATCGCCAACCAGTGGGTGATCGAACAGCCGAGCATCAACCCGGAAACGGGTGAGGCGGCGACGCGCAAGAACGTGCCGTCGGATCACTTCCCGTCGCCCTTCGCCAACGAAGTCGCCGCGCGCGCCGCGAACAACAACGCGCTGCCGCCCGACCTGTCGCTGATGACCAAGGCGCGCGAGGATGGCCCGAACTACATCCACGCGCTGATCACCGGCTATCGCCCGCAGCCGGCCGCGCTGATCAAGGAATTCCCGGGCGCCAAGACGCCGACGGGGCTCCACTACAACCCGTATTTCGCGAACCTCAACATCGCGATGCCGCCGCCGCTGACCTCGGACGGCCAGGTCACCTATTCGGACGGGACCAAGGCGACGAGGGACCAGATGGCCCGCGACGTTTCGGCCTTCCTGACCTGGACCGCCGAACCCAACCTCGACACGCGCCACGCGGCGGGCGTCGCGGCGGCGATCTTCCTGCTGATCTTCTGCTTCCTCGCCTGGGGCGCCTACCAAAACGTCTGGCGCGACGTGAAGCATTGATCGGATCGCCCGCGGGCGGACCGACACGGCAATGACGGCGGCGGCCGGAGCGATGCTCCGGCCGCCGTTTTCGTCGGTGGACAGAACGTATCGTCGACCCAACACCCCGTCACCCACGCCCTCCGTCATCCCCGCGCAGGCGGGTATCCAGACGCGCGGGGCTGCGGCAGGAGGATCGACCGTTGCGTCTATGGATCCCCGCCTGCGCGGGGATGACGGAGCTCGGGAGGCGTTTCAAAACGCCGCTACCACGAGGCGCGCCGCCTTACGTCGCTCGCCGCCTACCGCCTATCGCCCTGCGCGGACTGACGACCTCCGTCGTCACCCACCCCCGTCACTCACATCCTCCGTCATCCCCGCGCAGGCGAGGATCCAGACGCGCGGACCAGCGGCAGGGACGTCCACCGTTGCACCCACGCATCCCGCCCGCGCGGCGATGACGGAATGCCCCGGTAACACCATCCGCCCCGCCATTCACCGAAACGCCGGACACCCCGGCTCCCGCAACACCGAACTCCACCCCCAACCTTGACCCCGCAGCCGCGCCAAGCGACACCGCCGCGCATGAACGACGACCTCAAGGCGCTGATCCGCACGATGCCGGACTTCCCGAAGCCCGGCATCCAGTTCCGCGACATCACGACGCTGCTGCTCGATCCCGCCGTTCTCGCCAGCACGGTCGAGCGCATGGCCGCCGCGACGGTCGGCCCGGTCGATCTGATCGCGGGGATCGAGGCGCGCGGCTTCCTGTTCGCCGCCGCGCTCGCGGTTCCGCTGAAGGCCGGCGTGCTGCTGATCCGCAAGGACGGCAAGCTGCCGGGTGCGACCATCGCCGAGGATTATGCGCTCGAATACGGGCAGGACCGCATCGCCATGCACGCCGATGCGCTGGTGCCCGGCCAGCGTGTCCTGCTGGTCGACGATCTGATCGCCACCGGCGGCACCGCGCGGGCGGCGGTGCGGCTGCTCCGCAAGGCCGGCGCGACGATCGGGCAGGCGCAGTTCGTCGTCGATCTGCCCGATCTCGGCGGGGCCGACGCGCTGCGTGCCGACGGCATCCGCGTCGATGCGCTGCTCGCCTTCGCCGGTCATTAACCATTCAGCCGGAACTTGCGACGATCCGCCCTCGTTGAACGACGATCGGCGCGTATCTGCCTTCTTGCTCGCGCCCCTGATGATGGGAGAGCATCCATGTTCCTCAAGCGTTTGGTCCTGTTGGGCGTGATCCTGGGCGCAGGCGTCGGCACCGCCGCCTGCACCGACGGCTATGGCTATAGCGGCGTCGCGGTCGGCTATGGCTCCGGCGGCTATTATGGGGACGGCTACGGCTATGCCGATCCCTATTACGGCGGCGGCTATGACGGCTATTCCAGCTACTTCGGCTGGTATGGCGACTATTATTATCCCGGCACCGGGATCTACGTTTACGATCAATATCGTCGTCCCTATCGCTGGAACGACACGCAGCGCCGCTATTGGGAGGGCCGTCGCAACAGCTATCGCGGCGACCGCAACTATCGCAACGACTGGAACGGTTTCGATCGCAACCGCGGCGACGGCTATCGTGGCGGCCCGGGTGCCGGCGGTCAGGGCTATCGTGACCGCGGCAACCGGACGCCCGCCTATCAGGGCGGCGGCCGACCCGATCGGGGAAACTGGCGCCAGAACCGCCAGAACTTCTCCGGCAACACCGGCGCCATAACGCCCCAGTCGACGCAGCAGGCGACGACGCAGGGCGCCGCGCCGCAACGCAGCTTCGGCGGTGATCGCGGCTATCGCGGCGGCGGCGACCGCAGCGGCGGCAACCGCGGCTGGCGCGGCCGCCGCTGACGAGTCCGCCCGGTCCGTCGCTTCGGCCTTTGCCGATCGCGGACCGGGTCGGCCCCGAACTGCTGGTTCAGCGATCCCGCGTCGCGACCAGCCCGTTCGATACGAACGTCATCACCATGACGTCGTCCTGGTTGAACACGCACATCCGGCTCTTGAAGATCCCCATCTCGGGCCGGCTGGCCGAGCGTCGCTTTTCCAGCACTTCGCTTTCGCAGCGCAGCCGGTCGCCGGGATAGACGGGCTTCAGCCAGCGCAGTTCGTCAATGCCGGGCGATCCCAGTCCCGCCTGCGCATTCGCCTTCAGATGCGCGACCAGCATCGCCATCGTCATCGCGCAGGTGTGCCAGCCGCTCGCCGACAGCCGCCCGAAATGCGTCTGTGCGGCGGCCTCGTCCGACAGGTGAAACGGCTGCGGATCGTATTTCGAAGCGAAGTCGACCACCTCCTCACGGGTGACCGGATAGTCGCCGAAGCTGGCCTTGGTCCCGACCGCGATGTCCTCGAAATATTGCACCGTCTGCTCTCCTATCGTTTGAGCACCTGCCTAAACGGTGTGTCGTCGCCGTCCAGCCCCACACCCGCGGGCAGTCCGATCAGGTCGCGTAGCAGCGGGGCGATGTCCGTATTGTCGAAGCTCGCCAGCCGCTTGCCGCCGACGAACGCCGGGCCGTTGGCGATGAACAGCGCCGCCATGTCGGGTGCACGATTGTCATAGCCATGTGCGCCGCCGTGGAACGCGGTCGTCGCCGCGGTCTTGACGATCATCCACCCCGGCTCGGCCAAGCACAGGAACGGCGGGATGCGCGGATTGGTGCCATAGCGGAAGCGGGCGGGGATGCCGGCCTTGCGCCAACAGGTCATGTGCCGCTGCGGCTTCAGCAGCGCTGCGGCCAGCGCCGCCTCGCGCCCCGCCACCGGATATAGCGTCGCGTAGGGGCCGCTCTCGAACAATCGGTAATCGGCCGGATCGGCGACCCGGTCGATCGCGATCGTGCGCGCGGCATCGGTAGCCGCCATGCCATGGTCGGCGACGATCACCAGATTGGCGGCCCGGTTCAGGTCGCGCAGGCCCTGGACCAGCCGGCCGATCTGCGCATCGACTTCGGCAACCGCCTGCGTCGTCTCGGGTGCCTGCGGGCCGTGGGCATGGCCCGCACTGTCGACCGTGTCGAAATACAGCGTCACGAAGCGCGGGCGCGTCGCCTCGGGGCGCCGCATCCAGTCGATCACGGCATCGACCCGCTGTGCGCCGGTCACCGCCTGATTGAACTGCTGCCAATCCTCCGGCCGGGTGGCGTTGGCGATCGCGCCATGGCTGTCGGGAATGGGCGTGCCGCCCCAGCCGACGTTCGCGCCCGGCCAGAACATCGTCGCGGTACGCACCCCGGCCTTTTCCGCCGTCACCCAGATCGGCTCCGCCTGGCTCCACCAGAACGGATCGTCGGTCGCCATGGTGAAGGTTTCCCCCGGTCGCGCCGCATCCTCCATCTTGTTGCCGACGATGCCGTGGTGATCGGGCACCTTGCCGGTGACGAGCGTCCAATGGTTGGGGAAGGTGATCGACGGGAAGGACGGCCGCATCGCCGAAATCACGCCGCCGGCGGCGAGCGCCGACAGGTTCGGTGTCACCCCGCGGTCGAGGTAATCGGGGCGGAAGCCGTCGAGTGAGACGAGGATGGTTACCGGCGCGCCCATCGTCCGCGGCATCGGCGCGGGTGGCACGTCGCCGGGCAGGCTGGCGGTAGCTCCTTGCGGTGCGGGCCGCGTCACCGGCGACAGTGCCGGCGGCGTATAGGGTAGCGCGCAAGCGGCGAGCGAAAGGGCCGAAAAGGCGAGGGGAATCAGTCTCACGAGGCGATCGTCCCGTTGATGAAGGGCGATGTCGCCTTACGCGGGACGGGGTGAGAGGAACAAGGCGGATCGGTCGCACACTCCGTCACCCCGGACTCGTTCCGGGATCCACCGGGCCACAGGGGCCCGGTCCGCGTCTCCAGCCGCGCGCCGCGCCGCGGGGTGGACCCCGCAACAAGCCGGCAAATATCCCCTTTCGAACACACCCTCGTCATCCCCGCGCAGGCGGGGATGACAAAGAATGGATATGTTCGAACGGTATGACCCCCGAACACGTCCGGGATGAAGGGGAGGGGGCACGCGCCCCCGAACCTCAGACGTTGAAGCGGAACAGCATCACGTCGCCGTCATGGACGACATATTCCTTGCCCTCCTGGCGCAGCTTGCCGGTTTCCCGCGCGCCGGCTTCGCCCTTGCACGCGACGTAATCGTCGAAGGCGATCGTCTCGGCACGGATGAAGCCGCGCTCGAAATCGGTGTGGATCTCGCCCGCGGCATTGGGCGCCTTCGCCCCCGCATGCACCGTCCACGCCCGCGCTTCCTTCGGCCCGACGGTGAAGAAGGTCAGCAGGTGCAACAGCTTGTACCCGGCGGTGATGACTCGGGCGAGGCCGGTTTCCTCCAGCCCCAGCTCGGCGAGGAATTCGCCGCGATCCTCGGGCGCCATCGTCGCGATCTCCGCCTCAATCGCCGCCGATACGACCACGGCCTCCGCGCCCTCGGCCTTCGCCTTCTCGAACACCCTCGCCGACAGCGCATTGCCGTTCGCCGCATCCGCCTCGTCGACGTTGCAGACGTACAGCACCGGCTTGGCGGTGATCAGCTGCGCGGCCGCGAACACGCGCGCCTCCTCGGCGTCCTTGGGCTGGGTCAGGCGTGCGGGCTTGCCCTCGCGCAGCAGCTCCAGCGCCTGGCCCAGCACGGCAGCGCCGATCTTGGCCTCCTTGTCGCCCTGCTGGCCCTTCTTGACCAGATTGGGGACGCGCTTTTCCAGGCTTTCGAGGTCGGACAGCATCAGCTCGGTCTCGACCGTCTCGGCATCCGCGATCGGGTCGACCTTGCCCTCGACATGCGTCACGTCGCCGTCGGTGAAGCAGCGCAGCACGTGGACGATCGCATCCACCTCGCGGATGTTGCCCAGGAACTGGTTGCCGAGCCCTTCGCCCTTCGACGCGCCGCGGACCAGGCCGGCGATGTCGACGAAGGCGAGCTGCGTCTCGATGATCTTGGCCGAACCGGCGATCTCGGCGAGCGTATACAGGCGCGGATCGGGCACCGCGACGTTACCGACGTTCGGTTCGATCGTGCAGAACGGGTAATTGGCCGCCTGCGCCGCCGCCGTTTCGGTCAGGGCGTTGAAAAGGGTGGACTTGCCGACGTTCGGCAGGCCAACGATGCCGCAGCGGAAACCCATGCGCTTTGCTCTGTTGTCGGAGGAGGACGAAGCCAGCGCCCTTAGCCGTGCCGACCTTCCTTGGCCAGCGGTTACGCCGTTCGCACCGGTCGGCGACGGAATCCAACACTTCGTCGCATCGCACCCCTGCCGCAATTGTGCCTTGATCGCGCGGGCGACGTCTATGTCATGCAGCGGGTGTTCACCGGGGGCGGTGAATGCGATCAGGGCCGCTGCCTTGGGGGAAGACAGATGCGACTGTTGCAGGGGCTAGGCGTAACCATTATCGGCACCGTCGCGGCAGCGTCCGGCGTGCAGGCAGCGCCGTTGGTTCCGGCCCCGTTGGTTCCCGCCCCGTCTGCTGCGTCGTCCACGGCTTCGTCCATCGCCGGCCCATCGATGATCGCGCCGGCCCCGATGATCGCCGCCGCACGCGCCCCGCTCGACCTGTCGCTGCCGCCGGTCGCGGCCGGCGGTTCGGCGGATCGCGTCGTCCCGCTCGCCGGGCGGCTGCGGCTGCGCATGACGATGCAGAATACGGCGGCCGGGCCGCACGACCGGGTGCGCTCGCGCGTGATCGGCCAGATGGCGGATTTCTACCCGGCGGGCGATCACGGGTTTCACCTGTCCGCGGGTACGCGGCTGTTCAACCCGCGGGCGATGGAGGTATCGCAAGGCGCCCTGTTGCCCAGCGCGCGGCGGCTCAACGTGCCCGGCATGAAGACCGCGATGCGCCGCGCGCCCGCGCTCACCGTCGGCTACACCGACCGGATCGACGCCAATACCAGTTTGGGGTTCGAAGTGGGCGCGATGCAGGGCCGCGCGTATAACGATGCCGCCAACCTCACCCGCCAGACCCGCGCCGATCGCAACACCATCGGCAGCCCGCTCAACCCGGTCGCCAATTTCGTGATCGGTCACCGCTTCTAGGGGACGGCGCGACGCGGCATCGTCATCCGCTCGCCCGGCGCGGACCGCCCCCGATCGACCGAAGGTTGGGTGCGCCGCTGCCACCTTTCGGTCGGTCGGCCGATCCTCTAGGCGTTCCGACCATGTTGCCGCCGCTCCCCGCCACCGCCTCGCTGCTGCCCGCCTTCGCCCCATGGTTCGACGTGGCCGGCCTCGCCGTGTTCGCGGCGTCGGGCGCGCTGGCGGCGGCGAAGCGCGGCCAGACCGCGGTGACGCTCGCCTTCTTCGCGGTGGTCACCGGTGTCGGCGGCGGCACGGTGCGCGACCTGCTGATCGGCGCGCCGGTATTCTGGGTCCACGATCCGCGCGCCGCGACGGTGTGCCTGATCATGGCGGCGGCGATCTGGATCACCCCCGAACGCTGGTGGAAGGACAGCGCGCTCGGCTGGTTCGACGCGGTCGGCCTCGCCGCCTATGCCGTGTACGGCGCGGCGAAGGCGATCGGCTATGGCGTGCCGCCGGTGCCCGCCGCGTTGATGGGCGTGATCACCGCCTGCGTCGGCGGCATCATCCGCGACGTGCTGGCGGGCGAACCGTCGATCCTGATGCGCCCCGAACTCTACGTCACCGCCGCGGCACTGGCATCGGCCAGCTATGTCGCACTGGGACTGGTCGGGCTCGCCGGCGCTCCAGCGGCGGTCATCGCGGCGGGGGCGGGCTTTGCGCTGCGCGCCTTCGCGATCCGCTACCGGCTGGCGCTACCGGCGTATCGCGGCCGCCCTTCGCGCTGAGGGCTTTAGCCCCGGACCACGCCGATATCGGCAAAGCGTCGCGGCTCGGCCGGGGGTGAGGCCGGGGCGGCGAGTTCGCACTGCCAATAGCCGACGTCGATCCACTGGCCGTGCTTGTAGCCGATCTCGCGGAACACGCCCGCGCGGCGAAAGCCCACCGATTCGTGCAGCGCGATCGAGCTGTTGTTGGGCAGCGCGATCCGCCCGATCGCCTGCGCGAAGCCCTGCGCCCGCAGCGTATCGACCAGCGCTTCGTACAGCAGCCGCCCGACGCCCTGGCGCTGCGCGACGTCGGCGACATAGATGCTGGTCTCGATCGTCCAGCGATAGGCCTCGCGTTCGGAAAAGCGCGTCGCATAGCCATAGCCGAGCACGCCGCCGGTCGCATCGCCGTTGGTCGCGACGATCCACGGGTACAGCCCGCCCGACGCCGCCATCCGGCCGCGCATCGCCCGTGCGTCGGGCGCCTCCGTCTCGAACGACACGGTGCCCGCCAGCACGTGCGGCGCATAGATGGCGGCGATCGCCGCGCCGTCGTCGGACGTCGCGGCACGCAGCGCGGTCATGCCCCGACCCCCGCGTGCGCCGTCCGCGTCACAGCCCGACGCGCGCCAGGATCAGGTCGAGCAGCTTCGCGTCCGAAGCCGCGGTATCGCTCGGCCCAAGTCCGCCGCATTCCAGGCAGCGCGCCTGCACCGATCCGGCGGCGGCGAGCCGCCGGACGTCGCCGATCGCCTGCGCCAGCAGCCCGCGCCGCTCCGCCGCGATCCGCGCGAAGACGTCGCCGCCCGCCGCATCGTCATCGTCCCGGTCGGCCAGCGCGGCGGCGAATTGCGCGGCGAAGCCCGGCGCCTTTTCCAGATATTCCGCATGGACCTTGGCCGGGTCGAGCTTCGCGCGCTTCGCCGCCTCGGCGATCGCGTCGGGCAGGCCGCCGAACCGGTCGACCAGCTTCAGCTGGCGCGCGGAGCCGCCGTCCCAGACGCGCCCTTGCGCGATCTCGTTGACCCGCTCCGGCGTCATGCCCCGCGACTGCGCGACGCGCGCCAGGAACTGGCGATAGCCGTTCTCGATCCCCGCTTGCAGGATCGTGTCGAGCTGCGGCGTGGTGCCGCCGAACACGTCGGGCTGGCCCGACAACGGCGTCGCCTTCACGCCGTCCGCCGTGATGCCGATCTTGGCCAACGTCTTCTCGAACGTCGGGATGATGCCGAAGATGCCGATCGATCCGGTGATCGTCGATGGCTCGGCGAAGATCACGTCGCCCGGCGTCGACACCCAATAGCCACCCGATGCGGCGAGCCCGCCCATCGACACGACGACCGGCAGCCCCTTCTTCTTCGCCTCCAGGATCGCGAGGCGGATACGCTCGGACGCCAGCACCGATCCGCCCGGCGAATCGACCCGCACCACCAGCGCTTTCAGGTTCTTCTTGGCGAGCCCGTCGAGGATCAGCTTGGCGATCGTGTCGCCATGCGCGCTGCCAGGTCCGCCTTCGCCGTCGACGATGTCGCCCGCGATCGTCACCACGCCGACGCTGTCGCCCGCGGTGGGCAGCGGATGCGCGCCGATCCAGGAATCATAGGAGATCTTGGCGTAATTGCCGACCGGCTTGTGCGTATCGCTGCCGACGATGGCGGCGACGCGCTGCCCGAAGCTGGTGCGGTCGCCCAGCCGGTCGACGATCCCCGCCGCCAGATTGGCCTTGGCCATATCGCCGTTCGCCGCGACGATCAGCCGGTCGGGCGCGCTCAGGAACTGCGCCACCTGCGCCTTGGGCCGCGCCTTGGCGATCGCCTCCTGCCACTGGCCGAAGATCGCGCCGAGCAGCTGCTGGCTCGCCTCGCGCGCCTCGGGGCTCTGGTCGGCGCGGGTATAGGGTTCGACGAAGCTCTTGAACTTGCCGACGCGATAGACGTGCGTGTTGACGCCCAGCTTGTCGATCAAACCCTTGTAATACAGCTGGTTGCCGCCCGGCCCCGTAAAGATCGTGCCGCCCAGCGGATTGACCCAGATCTCGCTGGCGTTCGCCGCCAGTCGATAGCCGGCATCGGTATAGGCGGTGGCATAGGCCAGCACCGGCTTCTTCGTATCGCGGAAGCGGCGGATCGCGTCGGCGACCTCGTTCAGCGTCGCGGGATAGCCGCCGCCGAAGCTGTCGAGGTCGAGCACCAGCGCCTTCACCCGATCGTCGGTGCGCGCATCGTCGATCGCGCGCAGCACGTCGCGGGCGCGATATTGCTGGGCGACGGGCTGGCCCGACAGCGCGGCGAACGGCGCGCGTTCCTCGGGCTGCTCGACGATCGTGCCGTTGAGGTCGAGCACCAGCGCGCCGGCGTTGATCGCCTTGGACCCCGGCCGCGCGTTCAACGCCGCGAACAACAGACCGAAGAACAGCAGCATGGCGATCAGGACCAATCCGTCCTTGATCGCCACCAGCAGCTTCCATGCGCCCCGAACCAGCTTCACGCCTTGCTCCTTCAATTCCGCACCAGCGGTAGAGGAGGCGAGGGCGCCGCGCAACGGTCCGTATTAGCGCGATAAGACAGGCGCAGTCCCGCCGTCGCGAACCCGGTCGCCCATGGCAGCCGAGGCTATCGCCTGCGGACAAGTCCGTATACGATCCTATGGAAAGCGGGGGGAAGAAGGCGATGGTCGTGAAGGCATGGGCATGGGGCACGGCGATCCTGTCGGCCGTAATGGCGCCGGTCGCGGCGACGGCCGCGCCGTCGAACGCGGTGCGGGCGACGCTCATCCTCGCCGCGACGCCGCCGATGGGGTGGAATCCCTATAACGTCTTCGACATGGATTACGGCGAGGCAGAGGTGATGGCGCAGGCCGATCTCCTCGTGACGCTCGGGCTGGCCGAACGGGGCTATCGCTATGTCGATGTCGACGATGGCTGGTGGCTGCGACGCGAGGGCGGGACGATCGCGGTCCGCACCGGCATCTATCCCTCCGCCAGGCTGGCCAACGGCGGCACCAGCCTGCGCCCGTTCGTCGATCGCCTGCACGCCATGGGGTTGAAGGCCGGCATCTATACCGACATCGGCCGCAACAGCTGCTCGCAACGCTGGCGGCCCAAGACGCCCAACCTGCCGCAGGGCAGCGTCGCGCAGCGCGAGGTCGGCACCTACGGCCACCATGAAGAGGATGCGGCCCTGCTGTTCGCGACCTGGGGGTTCGACCTCGTCAAGATCGATGCCTGCGGTGCCGCCGACTATCCGCCGGACAGCGACGTGGTGCGCACGGGGACGTTTCGCGGCTTCGATCCGCTGATCGTCCGCGATCACCCGGCACGATCCGATGCCGCCGGATTGGCGGCGCAATATGCGAGCTTCGCCGCGGCGGCGCGCCGGGCGGCACCCAACCATCCGCCGCTGATCGCGATCTGCGCCTGGGGGCAGGCCGACGTGAACGACTGGGGGCGTCGCTACGGCCAGATGTGGCGCACCAGCTTCGACATCGATGCCCGATGGAAGACGATGCTGTTCAACTTCGACAGCGCGGCGTCGCGCGCGCTGTTCGCCGGACCCGGGCGCTGGAACGATCCCGACATGCTGGAGATCGGCAACGGCGACTTCGACGGCGACCATCTCGTCGCCGCGCGTGCGCACATGAGCCTCTGGGCGATGCTCGCCGCGCCGCTGATCCTCGGCAACGATCTGCGCCGCATGCCCGCCGGCATCCGCGAGATCGTGTCGAACCGCGCGGTGATCGCGATCGATCAGGATCCGGCCGGCAACCAGGGCGTCGTCGTGTCGCGCACCGGCGATGGCGAGGTCTTGGCCAGGGCGCTGGCGACGCCGGGGCATAAGGCGGTCGCCCTCGTCAACCGTGGTCGCGGCCCGCTGACGCTGTCGGTCGCGCTCGCCGATCTCGGCCTGTCGCCCACCGCCGCCTTCACGGCGCACGACGCATGGACCGCGCGCGCGGTCGCGCCGCGCGACGGTGCCCTGACGGTGGCGCTCGGCCCGCAGGAAACCGCGCTGCTGCTGGTGCAGGGTCAGCCGCTCGAACGCGACGTCGATCTGCCGGCGGACATGCCCGCCCGGTTCGATGTCGCAGATGCCGGCTATAAGGCGCCGGATCGCACGCCGGCCCGGCAATGGGTGCTCGCGCAGATCGGCTACCAGCCCTACGGCGCGCCGCTGATGCGCGACGGGCGTCACGATCATGCCGGCCTCGGCGTCGCCGCCGGTTCGCGCATCGCCGTGGCGCTCGACGGGCGCTACCGGCGCGTCACGCTCGACCCGCGCACGCTCGGGGCGGCGTCGGGCCGATTTGCCATCCGGGGAGACGGCCGGGTGTTGCGCACCGCCGTCGCATCGGCAGCACCGATGCCGCTGACGCTCGACGTGCGCGGGGTACGGCGTCTGGAACTGATCGCACCGGCGGCGCAACCGGGCCTTACCGGCTTCGGCTGGCACGCGCTGCGCTTCGAACGCTGACGCAATAGCAGGCCCTCCGCGGCTCGTGCCCGGCGGCGGGGGCGCCCGACCCGCCGCCGGTGCGTCCTGCCGCGCCCCGGTGATTTTTCCGTCGTCCCGCTCCTTGACGACTCATCCCCTCCGGCACATATCCGCCCCGTTGGCACTCGCGTTTCGTGAGTGCCAGAAATCTGTCACACTGACCAAAAGAGGGACTCAGCAATGAACTTTCGTCCGTTGCACGACCGCGTCCTCGTTCGCCGCGTAGAGGCGGAAGAGAAGACGGCCGGCGGGATCATCATTCCCGATACCGCCAAGGAAAAGCCGCAAGAGGGTGAAGTCGTCGCCGCCGGCACCGGTGCGCGCGCCGAAAACGGCACGATCACCCCGCTCGACGTCAAGGCCGGTGACAAGATCCTGTTCGGCAAATGGTCGGGCACCGAGGTCAAGGTCGACGGTGAAGACCTGCTCATCATGAAGGAAAGCGACATCCTCGGGATCGTCGGCTGATCGCCGCGCCGGGGCGTTTTCAGCCCCGACGTAGTGGCAACTTCCACAACTTCCAATTTTCGAAAGGGTAGCCACCATGGCAGCCAAGGACGTAAAATTCGGCCGCGACGCGCGTGAGCGCATCCTCCGCGGCGTCGACATCCTCGCCGATGCGGTGAAGGTGACGCTTGGGCCGAAGGGCCGCAACGTCGTGATCGACAAGAGCTTCGGCGCACCGCGCATCACCAAGGACGGCGTCACCGTCGCCAAGGAGATCGAGCTGAAGGACAAGTTCGAGAACATGGGCGCGCAGATGGTGCGCGAAGTGGCCTCGAAGACCAACGACATCGCCGGCGACGGCACGACCACCGCGACCGTCCTGGCGCAGGCGATCGTCCGCGAGGGCATGAAGTCGGTTGCGGCCGGCATGAACCCGATGGATCTCAAGCGCGGCATCGACATCGCCGTCCTGAAGGTCGTCGAGGACATCAAGGCGCGCTCCAAGCCCGTCTCGGGCTCGTCGGAAGTCGCGCAGGTCGGCATCATCTCGGCCAACGGCGACCGTGAAGTCGGCGAAAAGATCGCGGAAGCGATGGAAAAGGTCGGCAAGGAAGGCGTGATCACCGTCGAGGAAGCGAAGGGTCTCGATTTCGAGCTCGACGTCGTCGAGGGCATGCAGTTCGACCGCGGCTACCTCTCGCCCTACTTCATCACCAACCCGGAAAAGATGACGGTCGAACTCGCCGATCCGTACATCCTGATCCACGAGAAGAAGCTCAGCAACCTGCAGGCGATGCTCCCGATTTTGGAAGCCGTCGTCCAGTCGGGTCGCCCGCTGCTGATCATCGCCGAGGATATCGAGGGCGAGGCTCTGGCCACGCTCGTCGTCAACAAGCTGCGCGGCGGCCTGAAGGTCGCAGCGGTCAAGGCTCCCGGCTTCGGCGATCGTCGCAAGGCGATGCTGGAAGACATCGCGATCCTGACCAAGGGCGAGATGATCTCGGAAGACCTCGGCATCAAGCTCGAGAACGTGACCGTCGGCATGCTCGGCACCGCCAAGCGCGTCACGATCGACAAGGACAACACCACCATCATCGACGGTGCGGGTGATGCGGAGTCGATCAAGGGCCGTACGGAAGCGATCCGTGCGCAGATCGAGAACACGACCAGCGACTACGACCGTGAGAAGCTCCAGGAGCGTCTCGCCAAGCTCGCCGGCGGCGTTGCCGTGATCAAGGTGGGTGGTTCGACCGAGGTCGAGGTCAAGGAGCGCAAGGACCGCGTCGACGACGCGCTGCACGCGACCCGCGCAGCCGTCGAAGAGGGCATCGTCCCCGGTGGCGGCACCGCGCTGCTCTATGCGACGAAGGCACTCGAGGGCGTCACCGGCGTCAACGACGACCAGACCCGCGGCGTGGACATCGTCCGCAAGTCGCTGACCGCTCTGGTCCGCCAGATCGCGCAGAACGCCGGTCATGACGGTGCCGTCGTGTCGGGCAAGCTGCTCGACCAGAACGATACGTCGTTCGGCTTCAACGCGTCGACCGACACGTACGAGAACCTGGTGACCGCCGGCGTGATCGACCCGACCAAGGTCGTCCGTACCGCGCTGCAGAACGCCGCTTCGGTGGCCGGCCTGCTGATCACCACGGAAGCGACCGTGTCCGAGCTGCCGGAGGACAAGGCGCCTTCGATGCCCGGCGGCGGCGGCATGGGCGGCATGGGCGGCATGGACTTCTGATTTCGGACGGGCGGAGCCACGGCTCCGCCCGACACGAAATCGGAAGCAGCGGGCGGGTCGGCAACGCCGATCCCGTACCGACGTCCGGACGGCGGCTCCGCCGCTGTGGGTTCCAGAAAATTAAGGGCCGGGGGAGCGATCCCCCGGCCCTTCGTCGTTCTTCGGTGTTCCCCGGTGTCCGCCACGGGGCTCCTGCCGCCGCCGGTAAGGGCGGGCGGATGGTCGCCGCGAAGCCTCGCAACTCCCGGTCCGTCCGCTCGTTGCGCCATCATGAACCAGGATGCGACTCGCCCCGACATCCCCGCCGATGGCGTCCTCCTCGGCTACGGCCCGATGCTGCCGCTGGTCGTCGCCGGCATCGCCGCATGGGTGCTGCCGCCGCCATGGCCCTTCTGGGCGGTGCAGCTCGGGATCATCTGGGGCGCCCTGGTGCTGGCGTTCATCGCCGGAGTCCGCCGCGGCTTCGGTTTCGGCTATCCGCGCGCCTCGAAGCCGGTCGAGATCGCCACCAGCATCATCTATTTCACGCTTGCCGGCCTCGGGCTGGTGATCGGCCGTCCCTCCGCCGCGCTCATGCCGCTGATCCTCGGCTATGCTTTGGCCGCCCTGCTCGATCGGCGGGCGGCGCTCTCCGGCAACGCACCTGCCTATTTCGCGACCCTGCGGCCCCGCCAGCTGCTGCTGGGTGCGGCGGGGCTCGCCGGTCTGTGCGCCGCGTCTCTCGTCTGACGGCGCGGATCAGCGCTCCTTCATCGCCTCGATCAGTTTTTTGACCTCCTGGCTGCGGCCACGCGGCAGGATGAGCACGTCGTTGCCGCTCGCCACCACGATCAGGTCGCTGATCCCGACCGCCGAGATGCGGACGCCATCGCTGCGGATCAAGCAATCGGTGGTGTCGATCGCCAGCACGGCGCCGCGGTGAGCATTGCCGCTGGTGTCGCGTTCGCTGATCGCATGCAGCGCGTCCCAGCTGCCGACGTCGCTCCACCCCATCGCCACCGGCACGACGGCGACGCGCTCCGCCTTTTCCATCACCGCATAGTCGATCGAATCGGCGGGCGAGGCGCCGAAAGCGGCTTCATCCGGATAGATGCGCACGCCTTCGCGGCGCGCCTGCGTCATCGCGTCCTCCGTTGCGGTCAGCATGCCGGGGGCATGCGCCGCGAGCGCGCCGAGAAAGATATCTGCGCGGAACAGAAAGATGCCGCCGTTCCAGGCATGATCGCCCGACGCCAGCATCGCTTCGGCGCGTTCGCGGTCGGGCTTCTCGACGAAGCGTGCGACACGGTGCACGCCATGGGTCAACGGCTCGCCGACCTTGATCCAGCCATAGCCGGTCTCGGGCGCATCGGGCGCTATCCCGAACGTCACCAGCCAGCCGTCGGCGACCAGCGGCATCGCCGCCTCGATCGCCGCGTGGAAAGCGGCGACGTCGGCGATGACATGGTCGGACGGCATCACCAGCAGCGCATCCTCTCCCTTCGCTGCCAGCGCGGCAAGCGCGATTGCAGGGGCGGTGTTGCGCGCCACCGGTTCCAGGATCACCGCCTGCGGGCTGGCGCCGACCGCTGCGAGCTGGTCGTCGATGTGATCGGCATGCCGGGCATTGGCGACGATGATCGGGGCGGCGAAGGCTTCACCGTGCGCCCGCTGGGCGGTCAATTGCAGCATGGTTTCCTCTGCAGTGAATGCCAGCAGCTGCTTGGGCATCTCCGGACGAGACATCGGCCACAGGCGCGTGCCGGACCCTCCCGAAAGAATCACTGGAACGATGGTCATGACGGGTGCTGAACTCCTTGCGTTGCGCTCCCTAACCTAAAGGTCGCGCTTGCGAAACATTGCCTCGCTCCGGTGCCTTCAGGCTTTCTTTGCTTTTCTCTGCCAAGCGGGTGCCGCCTGTCGGAAAAGCTTACAGGCAGGCGTCGGAGGAAGCGCGCTATGATCCGGCTGTTCAAGCACTATGTGCCCCATGCCGTGCTGCTGCTCGGCGTCATCGACGCGGTGTTGCTGATGATCGCTGCCGAGATCGGCTGGGTCGTACGTGCACATCAGATCGGCATGACGGTGGCGCCGACCGTCACCCGCCTGCCGCAGCTGCTCGCCTTTGCCGCTGCGTTGCAGATCGCCCTTGTCGCCGTCGGCGCCTATGGCGTCGGCTCGTTCCTGTCGCTGCGCTTCGCCGCGGCACGGCTAGTGGTGGCGATCCTGATCGGTGTCGCCTGGCTCTCGATCCTGTTCTTCCTCGTTCCGCCGCTGGCACTGTGGCGCTCGAACCTCGCCTATGCGACCGTCATCGCGATGGTGCTGCTCATAGTCGTGCGGGCGCTGCTCGGCCGCACCTTCGGCAGCGACACCTTCAAACGGCGTATCGTCGTGCTCGGCGCCGGCAACCGCGCCGCGCAGATCGGCGCGCTCGCCGGACAGCCGGGCGCCAACGTCGTGGTGGCGAGTTTCGTCGCGATGGGAGAGGCAAACCCCGTGGTGCCCGATGCCTGCCCCCGCGACCGCATCCCCAATTTGGCGGCGCATGTTGTTGATCATCGGGCGAGTGAAGTTGTTCTTGCGCTTGAGGAGCGGCGAAATGCCCTGCCTTTGAAGGATTTGTTGAGGGTCAGGACCACGGGTGTGACGGTGAGCGAGATATCGACGTTCCTGGAGCGCGAGACCGGGCGGATCGACCTGAATTCGGTTAATCCGTCGTGGCTGATCTTTTCGGACGGTTTCGCATCGGGCCGGATGCTGTCGAGCGTGTTCAAGCGCGGCTTCGACGTCGTCGCCAGCCTGCTGCTGCTGGTGCTGACGCTGCCGCTGGTCGCGATCGCAATCGTCGCCATCAAGCTCGAATCGCGCGGCCCCGCATTCTACCGCCAGCGCCGCGTCGGGCTGTACAACGAGCCGTTCGACGTGGTGAAGCTACGCTCGATGCGGCAGGATGCCGAGGTCGCCGGCAAGGCGGTCTGGGCGGCGCAGAACGATCCGCGCGTCACCCGCGTCGGCCGCTTCATCCGCAAGGTCCGCATCGACGAGCTGCCGCAGACCTGGGCGGTGCTGCGCGGGGAGATGAGCTTCGTCGGACCGCGCCCCGAGCGACCGCAATTCGTCGACCAGCTCGAACAGCAGCTCCCCTATTACGCCGAGCGACACATGGTGAAGCCGGGCATCACCGGCTGGGCGCAGATCAATTATCCGTACGGCGCCTCGATCGAGGACGCGCGCCACAAGCTGGAATACGATCTTTATTACGCGAAAAACTATTCGCCCTTTCTCGACCTGCTGATCCTGTTGCAGACCCTGCGCGTCGTGCTGTGGCCGTCGGGCGCCCGCTGAAACGATGGCGATGCTGATCCTTTGGGGCCACGCGCTCGCGGCGCTGGCATTCGCCGTGCTCGCCTGGGCCTGGGTGCGGCAGCCGCAGGCGCTCGGACCGCGCGCCGCGCTCGTGTCGGCGCTGGGCATGACGGCGATCTGGGCATTGGCGGTCGCCGGGATCGGCAGCGACGATCTCGTGCCCAGGCTGGCCGAGTCGCTGCGCAACGTGCTCTGGCTGGGCCTTATGCTGACGATGGTGCGCCGCGCCCGCCGCGGCAGCGTGCCGTTATACGCGCTCTACGCCATGGCGGGGACGATAGCGGCGCTGGGCGCGGTGTTGTCGGCGTTGCAGGCGATCCCGCTCGGGCCCGACGCGCTGCAAGCGATCCACGACATGCGGCTGTTGTCGCGCATGCTGTTCGCCGTCGCCGGCCTTTTCCTCGTTCATCAATTGAGCGGAATCGCCGAAGCGCGGCATCGCACCGGCACGCTTCTACTGGTCTTGGCGATCACCGGCATGTGGAGCGTCGACCTGGTGGCGTCGGCGATCGGTTGGGCCAGCGGCGTCCGGCCGCAGGCGATCATCGCGGTCCGCGGCTTCGTCATGACGGGCGCGGCGCTGCTTTTCGGCCTTGCGGCGCGGCGGGGTGAGCGGAGCATCGCCGTATCGCATGGCGTCGCATTGCGCCTGTTCTCGGTCTGCGCGGTGATCGTGTACGCCGCGATCACGGTGATGCTGACGCAGGTGGCGGCGCAATATGCCGGCAATATGGTACGGGTCATCCAGACCGCCATCGTCCTGGGGGCGGCGACGGCACTGATGACATTGCTGTCCACGCCGTGGTTGCGCGCCTGGGCGAAGGTGAAGGTCGCCAAGCATTTCTTCCGGCACCGGTACGATTATCGCGCCGAATGGCAGTGCTTCACCGCGACGCTCGGGACGCCGGGCGCCGACGCCGACCCGCTCGACCTGCGTATCGTGCGCGCCATCGCCGATCTGACGGGTTCGCCCGCGGGGCTCCTGCTCGTTCCCGAAGGCGGCGGACTGGGGCCGGGCGCCGCGTGGCACTGGCCCATCACAGGGATCACCGCAGCGGCACTGCCGGATCATCTGGCCGCCAGCGCGCGGATCATCGAGCTCGACCAGGTGCGTCGCAACGAAGCGCCGGCTGCGGAGATGGCAGCGATCCCCGACTGGATCCGCGATCATCCCGACGCCTGGGCATTGGTGCCGCTGATCCACGGCACCAGCCTGATCGGCGCGATCCTGCTCGCCCGCCCGCCGATCGACCGTGCACTGGATTGGGAGGACCTCGACCTGTTGCGGGTCGCCGGACGACAGGCGGCGAGCTACCTGGCCGAGGATCGCGCGCACGCCGCGCTCGCCGACGCCGCGCATTTCGATCAGTTCAACCGGCGCTTCGCCTTCATCATCCACGACATCAAAAATCTCGTCAGCGGCCTCACGCTGGTCGCGCGCAACGCCGAACGACACGCCGACAACCCCGATTTCCGCGCCGACATGGTCGCGACGCTGAAGGATTCCGCCGCCCGCATGAACGTGTTGCTCGCCAGGCTGTCGCAGCATCATCGCGCCGATCCCGAACCCTTGCAGCCGGTCGATCTGGCTGCGCTGGCCCAGCGTCTCGCGGCCGCACGTCGCGCCCAGCATCCGGTCGAGGTATCGGGGGCGGGCGTCGCCACCGCGCAGCCCGGGCGGCTGGAGCAATTGCTCGGCCACCTTCTGCAAAATGCGATCGAGGCGAGCGATGCTAGTCAGCCGGTGGCGATCACGATCGGGGACGGCGGCGGCCGGGTGTTCCTCGATATCGTCGATCGCGGATGCGGCATGAGTGCACCATTCATCCGCGATCAGCTGTACCGCCCCTTCGCCTCGTCCAAGCCGGGCGGATTCGGCATCGGCGCGTTCGAAGCGCGGCAACTGGCCGGCGAGATGGGCGGAACGCTCGACGTCACCAGCCGCGAAGGAGAGGGCACGCGCTTCCGGCTCTGGCTGTCGCAGGCGCGCGTGCTGGAGGCCGCGGCATGAGCGCCGCCGTCGCCGCCCGTCCGGTGTTGCTGATCGTCGAGGACGATCTTGCGCTCCAGCGACAGCTTCGCTGGGCGTATGAGGGCTATGAGATCGTCGCCGCGGCCACCCGCGCGGAAGCGATCGAGGCGCTGCGCAGTCACGAACCGGCGGTGGTGACGCTCGATCTGGGCCTGCCGCCCGACCCCGACGGCACCAGCGAAGGCTTCGCGACCTTGGCCGAGATCCTGGCGCTCAAGCCCGACACCAAGGTGATCGTGGCGTCGGGCCATGGCGCGCGGGCAAGCGCACTCAATGCGATCGGGCTCGGCGCATGGGATTTCTACGCCAAGCCGATCGATATCGACGCGCTTGGCCTGATCGTCGCGCGCGCATTCCACGTCCATGCGCTGGAGGCGGAGAACCGTCGGCTCGCCGCGCGCGATGCCGAGGGCGCCGGCTTCGGCGGCCTGATCTATGCGTCGGACGAGATGGCGAAGGTCGTCCGCACGATCGAGCGGGTCGCACCGGCCGACGTGTCGGTGATGCTGCTGGGCGCCAGTGGCACCGGCAAGGAACTGCTGGCCCGCGGCGTTCACGACCGTTCTACCCGTCGTCGCGGCGAGTTCGTCGCGATCAATTGCGCGGCCATTCCGGACACGCTGCTCGAAAGCGAATTGTTCGGTCACGAAAAGGGCGCCTTCACCGGCGCGGTCAAGACGACGCCGGGCAAGATCGAACAGGCGGCGGGCGGTACGCTGTTCCTGGATGAGATCGGCGACGTGCCGCTGCCCCTCCAGGTCAAGCTGCTCCGCTTTCTGCAGGAACGGGTGATCGAGCGGATCGGCGGGCGCAAGCCGATCCCGGTCGACACGCGGATCGTCTGCGCGACCCACCAGAACCTGCAATCCATGGTCGCGGACGGCCGGTTTCGCGAAGATCTTTACTATCGCCTCGCCGAGATCGTCGTGCCGATCCCCCCGCTGGCCGAACGGCCCGGCGATGCGGCGCTGCTTGCCCGCGCCTTCGTCGCCAAGCATGCGCGGGCGATGAAGCTTCCCGTGACCGGCCTTGCGCCCGATGCCCAGGCGGCGATCGACGCATGGGGGTGGCCGGGCAATGTCCGCGAGCTGGAGAACCGGATCAAGCGGGCGGTGATCATGGCGGATGGCAAGCTGGTCACCGCCGCCGACCTGGACCTGGGGGTCGATCCGTCCGATTCGCTGCCGCTGAACCTGCGCTCGGCGCGGGAGGCGGCGGATCGCAGGGCCATCCGACAGGCGCTGAGCCGGGCGGAGGGCAATATCTCCGGTGCATCGCGGTTGCTCGGCGTCAGCCGTCCGACCCTGTACGACCTTCTGAAGAGCTACGACCTCCATGGCTGACGCGCGTTATCCGATGATGCGCGGCCGTCGCCGTCGTGGCTGGCACCTGCCGCGGCTCGATCGCGTGCCGGTGGTCGTGCTCGGCGCGATCGTTCTGCTGGTCGCGGTCGTCGCAGCGCTGCTGCTCCGTCCCGCAGCGTGGGTCGATCCCGCGGTGGCACTGAAAGACGGCCGCACGGCCTATGCCCGTGGCAACTACAGCGCCGCCCGGAATCATGCACTGGCTGCGCTGGTGAGCACGCCGAGGTCGCAGCCGGCCATGCTGCTGCTCGCCCGCAGCTATTTGCAACTCGGCGACGGCGTGGCGGCGGAGGGCGCGCTCAGTCGCGTGCGTGAGCTGAACGTGCCCGCCCGGCGTATTGCCGGGATGCGGGCGCGGGCGCGGCTGCTTCAGTCGGATTATCAAGGCGCCCTCGATGCAGCGTCCGCCGCGCCGCGGGGCGACGGTGACGCGGCGCGGGCGCAGGCACGGGCGCTGGCGATGCAAGGCGATGCGGCGACCGCGACGCAGATACTCGATCGCCTGATCGCCGTCGACCGGAACGACGCGGGCACGTGGAGCGATCTTGGCCGGGTCCGGTTGAACGCGGGCGAGATCGTCGGCGCTGCTGCCGCCGCGGCGCAGGCGGCGAAGCTCGCTCCCGGCGATCCGGTGCCGCTGACCTTGCAGGCGGAGATCGTCCGCACGCGCTATGGCCTGACTGCGGCGCTGCCGTGGTTCGAGGCAGCGTTGCGTCGCGACGCCTATTACCATCCCGCACTGATCGAATATGCCGCGACGCTGGGCGACGCGGGCCGTTATGCCGATATGCTCGCGGCGACACGCCGCGCGCTGGCGGCGCGTCCCGGCAGCCCGCAGGCATTGTACTTGCAGGCCGTGCTCGCCGCGCGAGCCGGTCGCGACGAACTCGCCCGTGACATGCTCCAGCGCGCCGGGCCGACGATTGCGTCTATGCCCGGAGCGGCGCTGCTGTCGGGCGGCCTCGACGTGTCGGGCGGTCAGTTCGAGCGAGCGATCGGCACGTGGCGACCGCTCGCCGACGACCAGCCGATGAACGTCGGGCTACGTCGCCTGCTGGGTGCTGCGCTGCTGCGCTCCGGCGATGCACAGGGCGCAATGGATCAATTGCAGCCGATCGCGAGCCGCGCCGACGCGGACGCCTATACGCTGACGCTGATGGCGCGGGCATCGGAGGCGAAGGGCGATCGTGCGTCGGCGGCGATGTTCCTCGACCGCGCGGCTTCGGGTGCACAGGGCGCGGCGGCGGCCTTCGCCAGCGACGACAGCGTCGGAACGGTGCTCGCGGAGGCGAGGGACGATCCCGGCGATCCCAATTACATGCTCGGCGCGATCCGGGCGCAGCTCTCCACCGGAGACGTCGCCGGCGCGATCGCCAACGCGCGGGCGCTGGTCGGGGCAAGTCCCGGGGCTCCGGCGGCGCAGCTTGCCCTGGGTGACGCGCTCATCGCCGGACGTTCGGCGGCAGAGGCGGCGCAAGCCTATATGCGCGCGGCCAGCCTTGCCTTCGACGAACCGACGATGCTGCGTCTTGTCGACGCCTGGGGTCGGGCAGGGCGGCCGCGCGACGCGGCGGCGGCCTTGTCGCTGTACCTCCAGCAAAACCCGCAGAGTCTGTCGGGTCGACGCATCCTCGGCCATTGGCAGGTCGCGACCGGGGACGCCGATGCCGCCATCGAAACGCTGGAGGGTGTTCGCCGCATGACCGGCAACCGCGACGCAGCCCTGCTCGCGGATCTGGCGCAGGCTTACGCGGCCGGCGGGGACGCCGCCGTCGCACGCAGCTACGCACGCGCGGCCTATGGCCTGGCGCCGATGAACGCCGGCGTGTGCGACGCCTATGCGGTCGCGCTCGCCGCTGACGGCGAACCGGGCGGTGCGCGGCAACTGGCGATCAAGGCGATGGCGCTTGCGCCAAACGATCCGGTGATTGCGGGCCACGCGAGGCAGCTGGCGCGCTGACCGCTTGCACAGGGCCGCGGCGGCGGCCATGTGCGCGGCATGTCCGATCCTCTGGAGCGTATCGCTGCGGCGCTCGACCGGTTGGCGCCCCCGCCAGCCGCAAGCGAAGACCCCCTGGCGCGTCCCGCCTATGTCTGGCGCCGTGGCGCCTTGGTCGCGGCGCGGGCCTTCGCACCGCTGCCGCTCGATCTGCTGTTGCAGGTCGACAAGCAGAAGCGGGCTTTGGTCGATAACCTGCGGAGGTTGTCGCAAGGAGCGGCTGCGCAGGACGTCCTGCTGTGGGGCGCCCGCGGCACCGGCAAGTCGGCGCTGGTCAAGGCGGCGGTCGGTGCCGTGCAGGCCGATGCGCAGGGCAGCGGCATCGCATTGGTCGAGGTGACGGCGCTGGACGACCTGCCGCCGCTGTTCGCGATGCTCGCGGCCCTGCCACGGTCGTTCGCGCTGTTTCTCGACGACCTCGGCTTCGACGCGCCGGCGGAGGCGCGAACCTTGCGTTCCTTGCTGGAGGGCGGGGCGGAGGCGCGCCCGCCGAACGTGAGGCTGCTCGTCACCGCGAACCGCCGGCATCTGGTGGCGCGCGACATCGCCGAACAGGATGGTGCGATCAATCCGCGCGACAGCATCGACGACCAGTTGGCGCTCGCCGACCGGTTCGGGCTGAGCCTCGGCTTCCATGCCCTCGACCAGGACGGCTATTGCGCGATCGTCGCGAGTTATGCCGCGCGCTACGATCTGCCGTTCGATGCGGCGGAGGCCGTTAACTGGGCGACGCGCCGCGGCAGCCGGTCTGGGCGGGTCGCCTGGCAATATATCATCGAACTCGCGGGGCGGGCCGGCAAGAGCCTCGGTTGACGCGCTGCGGCCTCACAGGAGGCCCAGTGCGCGGAGGCTGCCGATCCCGTCGCGCGTGATGATCAGATGGTCGGTGACGACGATGTCCAACGCCGTCGCGACGCGGACCAGCGCGCGCGTATAGTCCATGTCCGCCCGGCTGGGCGCGGTGCAGCCGCTGGGGTGGCTGTGCGCGATGATCAACGCCGCGGCATCCAGTCGCAGCGCCTCGGCGAATATCGTTCGAAAGGGTGGGGCGATGCTGACCGGTCCGCCGCGGAAGCTCTGCCGACCCAAAAGCCGCCATTTCGGATCAAGATGCAGGACGGCGGCGCGTTCGACGTCCGAGGCCGCCAGGTCCGTCAGCAGCGCTGCGGCGGCGTCGGCATCGACGATCGGTGAAGAATGCGGTGCGGCCGACATGTCCCACCTTGTCCGTCCGCGTGCGCGATGCACGGGCAAGTGCGTCCGTTCCGAAGCACGGCTTGGCGACTCGCCGTCTGCGCGGTACGCCGCTGCGATGCGCCAATATCTCGACCTCATGGACCGCGTGCTGACCAGCGGCGCCGAACAGATGGACCGGACCGGCACCGGCACGCTGTCGGTCTTCGGCGCACAGATGCGCTTCGACCTTGCGCAGGGCTTTCCGGTGCTGACCACCAAGAAGCTGCATCTGCGCTCGATCATCATCGAACTGCTGTGGTTCCTGCGCGGCGACACCAATGTGCGCTGGTTGCAGGATCAAAGGGTGAGCATCTGGGACGAATGGGCCGACGAGCACGGCGATCTCGGGCCCGTGTACGGCAAGCAGTGGCGCGACTGGGCGACGGCGGACGGTCGCCATATCGACCAGATCCGCGACCTGATCGAGCAGATCCGCACGCAGCCGGCCTCGCGGCGCCAGATCGTGTCGGCGTGGAACCCCGGTGACCTGCACGCCATGGCGCTGGCGCCCTGCCATTGCCTGTTCCAGACGCATGTCGCCGACGGCAAGCTGTCGCTGCAACTCTACCAGCGGTCCGCCGACATCTTCCTCGGTGTGCCGTTCAACATCGCGAGCTATGCGCTGCTGACCCATATCCTCGCGCAGCAATGCGGGCTGGAGGTGGGCGACTTCATCTGGACCGGCGGCGATTGCCACCTGTATTCCAACCACCTCGACCAGGCGCGGCTCCAGCTGGCGCGCGATCCGGGCCCTCTGCCGCGGCTCGAAATCCTGCGCAAGCCGCCGACGATCGATGCTTACATCTACGAAGACTTCGTTCTTCATGACTATGTCGCGCAGGCGCACATCAAGGCGCCGGTGGCGGTGTGATAAGTTTCCATCTGGCGCGGGCCGACAATGGCGTGATCGGCCGCGACGGGCAGTTGCCGTGGCGCCTGCCCGCCGATCTGAAGCGCTTCAGGGCGCAGACGATGGGGCGGCCGATGATCATGGGCCGCAAGACCTTCGAGAGCTTTCCTGCGCCCTTGCCCGGCCGGCGACACATCGTGCTGACCCGAAATCCTTCGTGGTCGGCCCAGGGTGCGGAGGTCGCCCGCACGCCCGATGAGGCGCTGGCGCTCGCCGGAGCGGACGCCGCCGTGATCGGCGGTGCGGAGGTGTTCGCGCTGTTGCTGGACCGCGCCGACCGTATCGAACTGACCGAGGTGCGTTGTCGGCCCGACGGCGATGCCATCGTTCCCGCCTTTCTGGGCTGGCGCGAGACGCTGCGGCAGGATTTCACTGCCGACGGCGATCGACCTGCATACAGCTTCGTCACGCTCGAACGCTGATCGGCGCAGGTCGCGGCGACGCGGTCGCGTCGCCCGCTGTTGCCCCACGCGCCCCCCGCCCGTAAGGCGCCGCGGATGGAGCGGCTTGACGGCGGCTCGACGGTGCCGCCGCATCTGGCCGGCGGGATCGTCGCGCTCGGCAATTTCGATGGCTTTCACCTGGGTCACCAGGCGGTGGTCGGGCGTGCGGTCGCGCGCGCGCGGGCGGAGGGGCGGCCGGCGCTCGTCGCCACCTTCGATCCGCATCCGGTACGCTATTTCCGTCCCGATACGCCGCCGTTTCGGCTGACGACGCTGGACCAGCGGCAGCGGCTGTTTGCCGCCGCGGGCGTGGATGCGATGGTCGTGTTCCATTTCGACGGCGATCTGGCGGATCTGTCGGCGGAGGCGTTCGTCGCGGCGAGGCTCCGCGCGAACCTGCACGCGGCGGGCATCGTGACCGGCGAAGACTTCACCTTCGGCAAAGGCAAGCGCGGCACCGTCGCGCTGCTCGCCGCCGCCGGTCCGGCGCACGGCTTCACGGCCGAAACGGTCGGCGCGGTGACGCTCGACGGCGAGCCGGTGTCATCCACCCGTATCCGCGAGTCGTTGCGCGCCGGCGATCCGCGGGCGGCGGCGCGGCTGCTCACGCGGCCCTTCGCAATCGAGGGCGTGGTGCAGCATGGCGACAAAGTGGGACGGACGATCGGTTATCCGACGGCGAATATCGACATGGGCAAATATTTGCGGCCCGCCTACGGCATCTACGCGGTCACGGGTCGGCTGCCCGACGGACGCGTGCTGAAAGGCGCGGCCAATCTGGGCGTCAGACCGACGTTCGATCCGCCCAAGGAGTTGTTGGAGCCGCATTTCTTCGACTTTTCCGGCGACCTGTACGGCCAGTCGATCGAAGTCGCGATGGTCGAATATCTGCGTCCCGAAGCGAAGTTCGAAGGGCTGGATGCCCTGATGGCGCAGATGGCGCTGGACTGCGCGCGGGCACGGGCGATGCTCGACCCTTAACCGATTTCGTTTATGCACTTTGTGCTCGGGGATACTGACGCTAAGGCCGATGCACTTATGATCGACGCTACCGATACGCCCAGGGACTGGCGCGACACCGTCTTCCTGCCGAAGACCGATTTTCCGATGAAGGCGGGGCTCGCCGCGAAGGAACCGGCGATCCTGGAACGGTGGGCGAAGATCGGTATCTACGACCGCCTGCGCGAACAGCGCAAGGGTCGGGAATTGTTCGTCCTTCATGACGGCCCCCCCTACGCCAACGGCGACATCCACATGGGCCATGCGATGAACAAGGTGCTGAAGGACATCATCGTCCGCAGCCAGTCGCTGATGGGCAAGGACGCGCCCTATGTTCCCGGTTGGGACTGCCACGGCCTGCCGATCGAGTGGAAGGTCGAGGAGGCCTATCGCGCCAAGAAGCAGAACAAGGACGAGGTCCCGGTCGCGCAGTTCCGCGCCGAATGCCGCGCCTACGCCGATCGCTGGGTGGGGGTGCAACGCGAACAGTTCCAGCGCCTGGGCATCATGGGCGACTGGACCGACCCGTATCTGACGATGAACTACGACGCCGAGGCGACGATCGTCGGCGAATTGCTGAAGTTCGCGGAAAGCGGCCAGCTGTATCGCGGCGCAAAGCCCGTCATGTGGTCGCCGGTCGAGAAGACCGCGCTGGCCGAGGCGGAGGTCGAGTATGAGGATATCGTCTCGACGCAGATCGATGTCGGGTTCGAGATCGCATCGGCGCCCGAAGCGGACATTCTGGTCGGCGCGATCGCGGTGATCTGGACGACGACACCCTGGACGATCCCGGTCAACCAGGCGCTCGCCTATAATCCGGCGCTCGATTACGTCCTGTTCGGCTGCGGCGGCAAACGCTTCCTCGTCGAAGAAAACCTGATGGGTGCGTTCATGAAGCGCACCGGTCTGAAGATGGAGGAATTCGTCGCGCTGGTGAAGGGCGCCGCGCTGGAGGGCGCGACGGCGCTGCATCCGATGCACGCGCTGGGCGGCTTCTTCGCGCGGCCGCGGCCGTTCCTGGCGGGCGAATTCGTCACGCGCGATGCGGGTACGGGCCTGGTCCACATGGCGCCGGATCACGGCGAGGACGATTTCCTGCTGTGCAAGGCGCACGGACTGGAACCGGTGTTCGCGGTCGATGCGGCGGGCATGTACCGCGCCGACTGGGCCTGGCTCGGCGGACAGGGCAGCGTCATCAACAAGAAGTTCGTCGGCGCCGACGGCCCGATCTGTTCGGACCTGCGCGAGACGGGTGCGCTGCTGTCGGCTTCGGACGATTTCGCGCACAGCTATCCGCATTCGTGGCGGTCCAAGGCAAAGGTGATCTTCCGCGCGACACCGCAGTGGTTCATCCCGATGGACCGCGCGATCCTGCCGCAGGGGGAGGGTGCGCCGAGCAACGGTGCGACGCTGCGCGAGACCGCGCTCGACGCGATCGAACAGACCCGCTGGGTGCCCGCACGATCGCAGAACCGCATCCGTTCGATGGTCGAGGGGCGTCCCGACTGGGTGATCAGCCGCCAGCGGGCCTGGGGCGTGCCCATCGCGCTGTACGTGAACCGGGCGAGCGGCGATTATCTGAACGATCCGGCGGTCAACGCCCGGATTGTCGCGGCATTCCGCGACGGTGGCGCGGACGCGTGGTTCACGGCGGATCATCAGGCGTTGCTCGGCCCCGATCACGACCTTGCCGATTATGAGCCGCAGAACGACATCCTCGACGTCTGGTTCGACAGTGGCTGCACCCACGTCTTCACCGTCGAGGCGCGTTACGGCGACGGCGTTCGCGCCAACCTGTACCTGGAGGGGAGCGACCAGCATCGCGGCTGGTTCCAGTCGTCGCTGCTCGAAAGCTGCGGCACCCGGGGACGCGCGCCGTACGATGCGGTGCTGACCCACGGATTCGCGCTCGACGGACAGGGCCGCAAGATGTCCAAGAGCCTGGGCAACGTCGTCGATCCGCTCAAGATCATCGGCGAAAGCGGGGCGGACATCCTGCGCATGTGGGTCGCGTCCACCGACTATTTCGACGACGTGCGGATCGGCAAGGAAGTGCTCGGCACCGCCTCCGACGGCTACCGAAAGCTGCGTAACACCTTCCGTTACCTGCTGGGCGCGCTCGACGGGTTTTCCGAGGCGGAGATCGTTCCGGTCGAGACGATGCCGGAGCTGGAGCGGTACGTGCTGACGCTGCTCGGGCAGCTCGACGCGGATCTGCGCGAGGCGGCCGAGGGCTATGAGCTCAACCGCTACCTGCGTCGCCTGACCGATTTCGCCAACGAGGACCTGTCGGCGTTCTTCTTCGATATCCGCAAGGATTCGCTCTATTGCGACGGCGGCGACGACGTGAAACGGCGCGCGTACCGGACGGTGCTCGACGTGCTGTTCCACGCGCTGGTTCGCTACGCCGCGCCGATCCTCTGCTTCACCGCCGAGGAGGTGTGGCAGGCGCGTTTCCCGAGCGAGGACGGCTCTGTGCATTTCCTCGAATGGCCGGAACTGCCGGCGCTGCCGGGCGACGTGCCGCTCGGCACCGACTGGGCGGACGTGCGTCGTCTGCGCGCCGCGGTGACCGAGGCGATCGAGCCGCTGCGCCGGGAAAAGACGGTGCGTTCCAGCCTGGAAGCGGAGGTGGCCGTACCCGAACTGCCGCTGTCCGCCGCGGCGCTCGCCGAAACCTTCATCGTGGCGAGGGTTACGAAGGGTGAGGACGTGGCCGTGACGCGCACCGAATATCTGAAATGCGGTCGCTGCTGGCGGCACCTGCCCGAAGTGACGGCGGACGGCGCCTTGTGCGCGCGCTGCGAGGATGTCGTCGCCGATGCGTAAGGTGCCGGTTGCCGGATTGCTGACCGCCGCTGTGCTGTTCGTGGCGGATCAGCTGTCGAAGCTTGCGATCACCGATGGTCTGCAGCTTGACGAACTGACGGCCGAACGGACGATCACATCCTTCTTCAATCTGCGTTTCGTCGCCAACCACGGCATTTCGCTGGGCCTGCTCCACGCCGACAGCAACACCATGCGCTGGGCGCTGGTCGCGATGACCGGCGCCATCGCCGTCGCGGTGGCGGTGTGGATGACGCGTGAGCCGCAGCGCGCCGACCAGATCGCACTCGGCGCGATCCTGGGAGGCGCGCTGGGCAATATCGTCGATCGCACGCGCTTCGGCTATGTGGTCGATTTCGCCGATCTGCACTTCGGCGACTGGCGCCCCTTCCTCGTCTTCAACGTCGCCGATGCGGCGATCACCCTCGGCGTGCTGGTGCTGCTTGTCCGCGCGCTCCTGATGCGCGACAAGCGCGATGTTTCCTCGGAGAATCCCCATGCGTAAGTCAGTTCCGATTCTCGCCGGCCTCGCCTGCGTCGTCCTCCTCTCGGGCTGCGGCAAGCGCGGCTACGATCGGGCACGGCCCGACGAATTCGCCGTCGCCCGTCAGGCACCGCTGGTGATCCCGCCGGACTATTCGCTGGTGCCGCCGCAGCCCGGCGCCGCCCGCCCGCAGGACAATGCCGGCACCGCGCAGACGCTCGACGCGCTGTTCGGCGGCAACCAGCAGCGTAGCGCAGCCGAAAACGGCGTCGTGAACCAGGCCGGTGGCGATGCTGCCGATACCGGCATCCGCTCCTCGGTCGGCGACCCGTCGACGAATGTCGTCGACAAGGGTGCGACCACGCGTGACATCGTCGCGGCGCCCGAAGGGGACGGCCAGGACGCACGCGCTTCCGCGACGAAGTAACGCCTGCCGACGATCGACGCGGTTCGAGCCCGTCGATCGTCGGAAGCGCATCGCTCCGCCCGTCGGCTCGGGCGCATCTCGGGCAGCACGAACCGCCTCGGGCGGCGCGACTATCCGGCGGTGTGTCGGCGTCCTGGGTGGCCGAGGCCGCGTCCAACGGCCCCGATCACATTCAGGACCGATTCCGGAAGGCCGCCAGCCCGCGCTCCAGATCGGCGATCAGATCAGCGCTGTCCTCCAGCCCGATCTGCAACCGCACCATCGGCCCCGCATAGTCGCGCGGCGCCGCCGTCCGGATCCGCGCCGGATCCGCGGGGATCGCCAGGCTCTCGAACCCGCCCCAGCTGTAGCCGATGCCGAACAGGTTCAGCGTGTCGATCAGCGCCGCGCGCGCCGCTTCATCTCCGCCGTTCAGCACGAACGAGAACAGACCGCTCGATCCCTTGAAATCGCGCACCCAATGCTCGTGGCCGGGGCAGGAGGGCAGGGCGGGGTGCAGCACTTGCGCCACCTCGGGTCGGGTTTCGAGCCAGCGGGCGATCTCCAGCGCGCTGCGCTGATGCTGCGCGAGGCGGACCGCCATCGTGCGAAGCCCGCGACTGGCGAGCCAGCTGTCGTCCGGTGACGCGACCTGACCGAGCTGGAAGCTCATATCGCGCAGCTTCGCGAAATGGCCGGGCGCCGCCGTGACGGATCCGAGCATCACGTCGGAATGGCCGACGATATATTTGGTCGCCGCGAGGATGGTGAGGTCGATCCCCCGTTCGATCGCGGGAAAGAACAGCGGTGTCGCCCAGGTGTTGTCGAGCAGCGTGACCAGCCCATGCGCCTTGGCGACCGCGACGATCGCCGGCACATCCTGCACTTCGAACGTCAGGCTGCCCGGGCTTTCCATGAAGATCGCCCTTGTCGCCGGCCCGATCAGGTCGGCGATCCCGGCGCCGATCAGCGGATCGTAGAAGCGCGTGGTGATGCCGAACCGCCTGAGCAACTGCATCGCCTGGCCGCGTGTCGGATCATAGGCGCTGTCGACGAGCAGCAGTTCGTCGCCCGGTGACAGCACCGACAGCAACGCCGCCGCGATCGCCGCGACGCCGGACGGATACAGGAACGTCGCCTCCGCCCCCGGCTCCAGCGAGGTCAGCGCGTCGGCGAGGCTCCATTGCGTCGGGGTGCCGCGGCGGCCGTAGTAAAGCCGGTGGTGCGTGTCCCTGCCGGCGTTGGCGCGCAGATCGGCGATGCTGTCGTACAGGATCGTCGAGGCGCGCCAGACCGGGGGATTGACGATCCCTCCGGTCCATTCCCTGCGTCGGCCGGCCTGGACGACGCGCGTGGCGTCACCCAGCGCACGGTCTTCGGTGCTATCCGTCAACGGTTTCCCTGGCTCCCATGGCCTTGGGCGTCGAGCGGTCCGCTCCCCATTCCGACCAGCTGCCGTCGTAGAGCGCGGCATCCTTGCCGAGCAAGTGCAGACCGAACGCCAGCACGGATGCGGTGATCCCCGATCCGCAGGTGGTGACGATCGGCTTGTCGAGATCGACGCCCGCATCGTCGAACGCCGCCTTCAGCGCGTCGCCGCGTTTCCACGTCCCGTCGGCGTTGAGCAGCGCGTCGTAGCGGAGGTTCTTCGATCCGGGGATATGGCCGGCATGCGTCGCCGGACGCGGATCGGGCTCTTCGCCGCTGAACCGGGCAGGGGAGCGCGCGTCGAGCACCTGTTCGGCGCCGCTTTCGACGTTCGCTTTCATCTGGTCGAGCGTGCGGATCGTCTTGCTGTCCGCCCAGACGGTGAAGTGGCGGTGGCGCAGCTGTTCCTTGCCGCTCGCCGTCTCGCGCCCCTCCGCCTGCCACTTCGCCAGGCCGCCATCCAGGATCGCCACGTCGTGCGCGCCGAACGTCCGCAGCATCCACCATGCCCGTGCGGCGGTACGGTGCGGCGAGTTGTCGTAGAGTACGATGCGGCTGCCGTCGCCCAGGCCGAGGCTCTGCATGCGGCTGGCGAACTTCTCCGCCGTCGGCAGCATCATCGGCAGGTCGCTGTCCGTATCGCGCAACTCGCCAAGGTTCATGAACACCGCGCCGGGGATATGCGCCGCTTCATACTCCGCGGCGGCATCGCGCGGCTCCTCGCCGGGGAAATTGGCGAAATAGGTGGCATCGACGATCCTGAGGTCGCTCGCGCCGATTTCACCGGCCAGCCATTCGGTCGTCACCAACGCGTCCATCACACTCTCTCCATTCACGTTTACACGTCACGTCCGGGCTACGCTGGGGAGGAGTGCCCGCGCCCTCAATAGGCCGCATCCGGTCCGCTGTCGAGGGCTTGCAAGAAAATTGCGGCTTGATCCCTCGTTTTGTCTTGAGATTGCGCGGATTGGCCATGCCAGGTACGATAGGGCATGCGCAGGCGAGGATTGTCGCCAAGCTTGTCCTCGTGCCGCGCCAGGAAGTCCCAATAGAGCGCGTTGAACGGACAGGCATCCGCACCCACGCGGGCCTTCACGTCGTAGCGGCAATGCCCGCAATAATCGCTCATCCTGTTGATATAGGCGCCGGACGAGACATAGGGTTTCGAGCCGAGCAGCCCGCCGTCCCCGAACTGGCTCATCCCCAGCGTGTTGGGCAGTTCGACCCATTCATAGGCATCGATATAGACTTCCAGATACCAGCGATGGACCTCCGCCGGGTCGGCGCCGATCAGGAGGGCGAAGTTGCCGGTGACCATCAGTCGCTGGATATGATGGGCGTGCGCGGTGTCGAGCGTCTGCCCGATCGCCTCCTTCAGGCAATGCATGTCGGTGTCGCCCGTCCAATACCATCCGGGTAGCTTGCGATGATGATCGAGGAAGTTGCGGGACACATAGTCCGGACCCTCGCGCCAATAGATGCCGCGCATATATTCCCGCCAGCCGAGGATCTGGCGAATATAGCCCTCGACCGAATTCAGCGGCGCGCGGCCGGCGCGATATTCCCGTTCGGCCCGGCGGCAGAGATCGAGCGGATCGAGTAGCCCGGAGTTGATGTAGGGCGACAGGATCGAATGCCAGAGGTGGCGCTCCCCGGTCAGCATCGCGTCTTCGTAATCGCCGAATCGGGGCAAGGCCGCCTGCATGAAATAGGCGGCCTGCTTCTCGGCATCCGCGGCGGTCACGGCATAAGAGAAACCGTCGAGCGTGCCGGGATGATCGGCAAACCGTTCGGCGACCAGCGCCAGCACCTCCTGCGTCGTCGCATCGGGCGCGAAGGCGTGCGGGCTGGGCATGAACAGGTCGTTCCGCGCCGGCTTGCGATTGTCCTTGTCGAAATTCCAACGCTCGCCCGCCGGCTGCTTGCCGTCCATCAACAGGCCCGTCTTGCGCCGCATGACCCGATAGAAGAATTCCATCGTCAATTGGCTGCGCCCTTCCGCCCACGCTTCGAATTCCGCATGGGTGGCGATGAAGCGGTCGTCTGTCCGGATATCGACGGGAATGCCGAACAGCATTTGCCAACTGTCGAGCATCGCCATCACCCGCCATTCGCCCGCTTCGGTCACGACGATGCGCTCGGGCGCATGGCGCGCGACGGCACGGGCGATCTCGCCGGTGAAGCTGCCGGCGCCGTGCGGATCATCGAGCTTCACGTAATCGACGGTCCAGCCCGCGTCGCCCAGCGCGGCGGCATGGTGGCGCATCGCGGACAGGATATAGGCGATCTTCTGCTTGTGATGACGAACGTAGGTCGTTTCATCGGCCACCTCCATCATCAGCAGGATGGTGTCGGCCTGATCGAGATCCCGCAACGATGCCAAGGACATGCTGAGTTGATCGCCGAGGATGGGAACGAGCGTTTTCATCGGGCGTGTCCTATCCTACATAGCGGGCATGACCCCAATGCATCTTGGCCAGGCCAGCCGGCTGCCCGCCTCTCCGCAAGAGGCGGTGCTGGATTATGTTCCCAACCCGCGCGTCGGCACCACGTATCTCGTGCGGTTTGCAGTGCCCGAATTCACGTCATTGTGTCCGGTAACCGGCCAGCCCGACTTCGCGCATCTGGTCATCGACTATGTGCCCGGAGAGACGATCGTCGAGTCCAAATCGCTCAAGCTGTTCCTGGGGGCGTTTCGCAATCACGCGGGCTTTCACGAAGACTGCACGGTGGGCATCGGCCAGCGCCTGTTCGACGAAATGGCGCCGCGGTGGCTGCGGATCGGCGGCTATTGGTATCCGCGCGGGGGCATCCCGATCGACGTGTTCTGGCAGTCCGGCGCACCGCCTGCCGATCTTTGGCTGCCGGATCAGGGCGTTGCACCGTACCGCGGCCGGGGTTGATCGAAATCAACGCGTTACGTTGGGTGCGGTGCAACATCCCTGCAACCTTTTAACCTAGAGCGAGTTCTATCGAGCGTGAGGGGACGGCTGTGCCCAGGCCTCGCATCAGCAAGGGAACGAGCATGGTAACGACGGCGGCGAACGGCGACGAGATCAAGCATCTGGCGATGATCGGCAACTTCCTGCCCCGCCAGTGCGGTCTCGCGACGTTCACGACCGACGTGTACCAGGCGATGCGCGACCGCTTCCCCGACGTGCAGGTCGACGTCTATGCGATGGACGATCACCCGGGCCGTTATACCTATCCGCCTGCGGTGACCGGCACGATCCCTGAAACCGATCTGTCGGCCTATCTGTCGACGGCGCGCACGATCGAGGCAAGCGGTGCGCAGGCGATCTGGGTGCAGCACGAATACGGCATCTACGGCGGCCCGGCGGGTGAGCATATCCTCGCGCTGCTCGACCGTACGACCTTGCCGGTGATCGTCACGCTGCACACCGTGCTGGAAAAGCCCAATGCCGACGAACGTCGCGTGTTGGAAGGCTTGTTGCGCCGCGCTGCCAAGGTGGTGGTTATGGCCGAACGTGGGCGCGATATCCTGCGTCGCGTTTACGGTGCCGCGCCACGCCAGATCGCGATGATCCCGCATGGCGTACCCGACCGGCTGTTCGTCGATCCCGAAACGCTGAAGCCGCGCTTTGGTTGGGAAGGGCGCGACGTCGTGCTGACGTTCGGCTTGCTCGCCCCGAACAAGGGGATCGAGACGATCATCGACGCGCTGCCGGCGATTGCCGAGCGTCATCCCAACCTGCTGTACGTCGTCCTGGGCGCGACGCATCCGAACCTCGTCGCGCATGAAGGCGAGGCCTATCGCGATCGGCTGAAGGCGCTGGCCGAGCAGCGCGGGGTCGCGGAGAACGTCGCCTTCATCGACGCATTCGTCGAACATGACGAGTTGATCGATTACCTGCAGGCCGCGGATATTTACGCGACGCCCTATCTCAATCCGGCGCAGATCACATCCGGTACGCTGTCCTATGCCGTGGGCGTGGGCAAGGCCGTCGTTTCGACGCCCTATGTCCATGCGACCGAAATACTGGCGGATGGTCACGGCGTGCTGGTGGACTTCCGCGACGTCGCCGCCTTCGCGCGCGAGATCGACCGGCTGCTGTCGAGTGCCCGCGACCGCACCCGGCTGGCGCAGCGCGCCTATGACCGGGGACGGACGATGATCTGGTCGCGCCTTGCCGAAGCGACCTTGCAGGAAACGCAGATCGCCGTCGCGGCGCGTCCGCGTCGCCTGGTCCAGGCGAAGCAGGCGGTGCGTGCGCTGACCCCCGATTTTGCTGCGGTCGAACGGATGAGCGATGCGACCGGCATGCTCCAGCATTCGATCTATTCGGTGCCGGACCGTCGCCACGGCTATTGCATCGACGACAATGCCCGCGCGCTGATGCTGATGAGCGCGATGGAGGATCTGGACCCCGTCGTTCGCGACAAATGGACGACGATCTACGCATCGTTCGTGCAATATGCCTGGAACCCGGACAGGCGCCGTTTCCGCAATTTCATGAACTTCGATCGCACGTGGTGCGAGGACGTGGGATCCGAGGATTCGAATGGCCGCGCGCTGTGGGCGCTCGGTGTCACGGCACGTGACGGCAAGGATGCGAAGCATCGTGACTGGGCGCGTGCGATGTTCGATGCGACCGGCAGCCTCGCCTTCGATCTCGGATCGCTGCGCGCGCAATCCTTCGCCATGCTGGGTGCGGCGGCGATGCTCGAGGCATCGCCCGGCCATGAACTCGCCCGCTCGATCCTGGAACGTTTCCCGGACGACCAACTGGCGCTGCTCGACGCCGCGCGTCGGCCGGAGTGGCAGTGGTTCGAGATCGTGCTCGCCTATGACAATGCGCGCCTTCCGCAGGCATTGATCGTCGCCGGCCGTGCGCTGGGGCGACAGGATCTGGTGGATTGCGGACTGGAAACGCTCGACTGGATCGTTGCCAAGCAGACATCGCCGGAAGGCCGCTTCCGCGCCGTGGGTACGGAAAGTTTCCATCGTCCCTATGCCGAGCCGCTGCAGTTCGACCAGCAGCCCCTGGAGGCGCAGGCGACCGTCGACGCGTGCATTGCGGCGCTCGACGCCACCGGCGATCCGCGGTGGCGGGTCGAGGCGGAACGCGCCTATGCCTGGTATCTCGGCCAGAACGACCTCGATCTGCCGCTGGCCAGCCCGCTCGACGGCGGCTGTTTCGACGGATTGATGCCGACCGGCCTCAACCGCAACCAGGGCGCCGAGTCCATTTTGGCCCTTCAACTCGCCAGTTCCGCGATTTCGGGGCTTTCAATGTCGGGCCAAGGCGTGGCAGGGACGTCGCGCGACGTCGCTTGACCATTGAAGCGACGCCGTCGTTAACGACCCCGACCGGCGAGGCTTCGAAACGCGATGGACCTGTTTACCCACCGCTTGCGGCTTCATGCCGATCCGTCCCGCGTGGTCGTCCGGCCGTTCCACATCGCGTGGGGCGGCAAGGGCGGCGCGCCCAACCGTACCGAGCGGCTGGTGGGGGAAGTGCTGGAAATGTCTTCGGAAGAGGCGCGGAACCAGCTTGAATCCGTGCTGAAGGATTTCGAGGCGCGCCATTGGCAGACGCGGCGCGTGTTCATGACGCGCTACGACGAGATCGAGGATCTGCTCGGCCTGGACGGGACCGAGATCGGGGACGAGAAGCGCCAGCTGATCGGCGCCTATTTCTGCCACGAATACAGCTATGCCGCCGCCGCGCTGATGAACCCGAGCGCGGTGCCGCACTTCGACCAGACCGGGATGCCCGACGGATCGATGCGCATCCTGATGAGCCTGCGGTCGGTGGGCGAGGGCCATATCTCGTCGGTCGCGTTCCGCGAAGGCATCATCACCAACGGCAACGAACTGAAGCTGGCACCCGAGCCGCCGTTCGCGACCGCGGCCGACGTGATCGGCGGCGGCAGCGACGAAGAGATGCCGTCGGGCCCGGTCACCGTCTGGCGTCATCGCGATTCGACGCTGTCGGGTACGGTGATCTTCCCGATCACCCAGGCCCAGTCCAAGGGGCTGGAGGATCTGCGCCTCGTCCATTTCCAGCATGACGACGGCAGCTTCGAATGGATCGGTACGTACACCGCCTATAACGGATCGGTGATCCAGTCCGAATTGATGCGTACGCGCGATTTCCGGGCGTTCGATCTGGTGCCGATGTCGGGCTCCGCCGCGCGCAACAAGGGCATGGGTCTTTTTCCGCGCAAGGTCGGTGGCCAGTATATGATGATCGGGCGGCAGGACGGAGAGAATCTGTTCCTGCTGAAATCCGATACGCTGGAGCATTGGGACGAGGGCGAGAAGATCCTCGCGCCGCACTATCCCTGGGAACTGGTGCAGATCGGCAATTGCGGGCCGCCCATCGAGCTGGACGAGGGCTGGCTGCTGCTCACCCATGGTGTCGGCGCGATGCGCAAATATTCGATCGGCGCGGCGCTGCTCGACAAGGACGATCCGTCCAGGGTGCTTGGCCGCACGCGCGAACCGCTGCTCGCGGCGAAGGATCAGGATCGCGAAGGCTATGTGCCGAACGTCGTCTACAGCTGCGGCGCGATCAAGCACGGTGACACGTTGTTCCTGCCGTACGGCATCGCCGACAGTTCGGTCGGCTTCGCGTTCGTCAAGGTGAAGGATCTGCTCGCCGCGATGGTGTGATGGCGGGGGCGCCGCGGGCTTTCGCGGACTGTGTCGTTCCCGTCCTGGCAGGGCAGCGTCACGCCCAGCCGCTCACTGCGCGCCGGAACGGTCTCGCTGCGACGGGATCTGCGACAGCTTGGTCAGCAGCAATGGTATGTCCTCGGTGATGAACGTGTCCGTCGGCACGGCGTGGCTGGCTTGCAAAGCCTCACCCACCACCGCGATCCGGTCGCGTTGCTCTTGTGCTGACGATGTCACGACGGACCCTATGCTGCGCTTATGGCAAACCCGGCGATCACCGGCCGGGGGGGGGATGGCAGGGTGATCACCGGGTTCTGAGTGGATAACGGCGTGCCCGCCGTCGCGTTCCCTGCGCGACGAACGGTTGGTCGCGTTTTCGGTCAGGCCGTCACGGATCGCCGGGTGTAGCGGTACAGGCCGGCGATCAGCGCAAGGAATGCGATCGTGCCGCCGATCAGCGCCACCGTCTCGAACCCTTCGGGCGCGATCGCCAGCGGTGCGTCCGATCCGGTGAAATAGACGATGATCGCGAAGGCGACGCCCCACAGGCTTTCGCCCACGATCATGCCCGTCGCGGTCAGCACGCCCATGCGCTTCGCGGCTTCGACGTCGCCCTGTCGTTCCGCCCAGCGGTCGTAGATCGCGCCGATCACCGCGCCGATCACCACCGGCAGGGTCACCGCCATCGGCAGGTAGACACCAAGCCCGATGCCCAGCGGCGGAAGACGCAGCTTGCCGAGCCGGCCGAGCGTTTCGTCCAGCGCGATCACCGCGACGCCGACCAGCGCGCCATAGCCGATCATCGCCCAGTTGAGGTCGCCGCCCAGCACGCCCTTCGCCAATGCCGAGATCAGCGCCGCCTGCGGTGCCGCGAGCGCATTGGGGCCGGCGCCCGGCGCACCCTGGAAACCGAGCGTCGTCGCGAGCAGTTCGAGCACGGGCGGCACCACCAGGCTGCCGAAGATCACGCCGAAGATCAGCGCCACCTGCTGCTTCCACGGCGTCGCGCCGACCAGCTGGCCGGTCTTCAGATCCTGAAGATTGTCGTTGGCGATCGTCGCCACGCCGAAGACGATGCCGGTGACGATCAGCGCATAGGCGACCAGCGCCTGTGTGGTATCCGGCCCGGCGCCCCGGCCGAACAGCCCGACGAGCATCAGCGACGCGGCGAGGACGGACAGGATCCCGATCCCCGACACGGGGCTGTTCGATGCGCCGATCAGGCCCGCCATATATCCGCACACCGCCGCGATCACGAGCCCGAGCACCAGCACGAAGACGAGCGCGCCGAGGATCAGCACGACCGCCGAACCCTGCAGCGGCCCGCCCGCGATCACCGACCACAGCAGGCCCGCGATCGGGACCAGCGTCGCCAGGCTGACCGCGACGACGACGCCGATCGACAGATCGCGCTCGCCCAGTTCCAGCACCGCGCCGCCGCGCTTCGCCTTGCTGGCGGCGATCGACGAGCGGATGCCCGCCAGCACCGGGCCGATGATCTTGAGCAGCGTCCATATCGCGGCAACGCCGATCACGCCCGCGCCCAGGAAGCGCACGTCGGTGCGAAACACCCCGCCCGCCCAGGCTTCGATCCCGACGCCTGCCGCCGCGGGCGACAGGCCGGTCAGGATCGGCAGCGCGATCCACCAGCCGATGACGACGCCGGCAAACATCGCCAGTCCGACCGACAGGCCGACGAGGTGGCCGGCGCCGATCAGCGCGAACGACAGCCCGCCCGATATGCCCGTCGCGCCCGCGCCGGCACGGAAATAATGTGCGGCTTCGGCGACGACCAGCTTGGTCTGGGTCAACACCGCGAAGCCGGCGGACACGACCGCGTTGACGACGATCAGCCGCAGTCCGCGCCCGCTCTCCGCCTCGCCCGCGCGGCTGCCCGCGCCGACCATCAGCACCTCGGCAGCCGCGCGGCCTTCCGGATAGGGCAGGTCGGTATCCACCACGAGCGCGCGGCGCAGCGGCACCGAGAACATGACGCCGAGGATGCCGCCCGTCATCGTGATCCCGGCGGTGAGCAGATAGGGAAAGCCCTGCCACCAGCCGATCATGACCAGCCCCGGCAGCACGAAGATGATCGCCGCCAGCGTGCCCGCCGCCGACGCCACCGTCTGGACGATGTTGTTCTCCAGGATCGTGGCGCCCGGCAGATAGCGCAGGATAGCCATCGAGATCACCGCGGCGGGGATCGACGTCGCGAAGGTCAGCCCGACCTTCAGCCCCAGATAGACGTTGGCGGCGGTGAACAGCAACGTGATCAGGCCGCCCAGCAGGATACCTCTGACGGTCAGTTCGGCGACCGGCGTGGTCGTAGCGGCAGGGGCGGTGGCCATGGTCGGGAACGCTCGCTGGCAGTGTCTGTCACTCAGGGTTCTGCACGCCGATACCGCCGGGGGCAATGGCTGAGCTTGTCGCGTAACAAAGCTGCGCATGCTCGACAGCGGACGCCCGCTTCCGCTAGGCGGCGGGCATGCATACCACCACACCCTTGCGCGTCGCGCTCGCCGGCCTCGGCACGGTCGGCGGCGGCGTCATTCGCCTGCTCGACACCAATCGCGATCTGATCACGCGCCGTGCGGGGCGGCCGATCGAAGTGGTTGCCGTTTCGGCGCGCGACCGGGCACGGGATCGCGGCATCGATCTCGGCCGCTTCGCCTGGGTCGACGATGCGCGCGACCTCGCCGGCCACGATGCGGCGGACGTGGTGGTGGAACTGATCGGCGGATCGGACGGCCCGGCGTTGGCGCTGGCGCGCGACACCCTGGCGCGGGGCAAGGGTTTCGTCACCGCGAACAAGGCGATGCTGGCACACCACGGCCTGGAACTCGCGCTGGCTGCCGAGCGGTCGAACTTGCCGCTCAAGTTCGAGGCGGCGGTGGCGGGCGGCATCCCCGTGATCGCCGGACTGCGCGACGGCGCCGCGGCGAACGCCATCGGCCGTGTCTATGGCATCCTCAACGGCACCTGCAATTTCATCCTTTCCAAGATGGAATCGCAAGGCCTTGCTTTCGAACAGGTTCTTGTCGAAGCGCAGGCCTGCGGCTTTGCGGAGGCCGACCCCAGCTTCGACATCGACGGGGTCGACGCCGCACACAAGCTGTCGATCCTCGCCAGTGTCGCTTTCGGCACGCGACCGGCCTTCGACGACGTCGCGACGGTCGGCATCCGCCATGTCATGGCCGCCGATATCGCCGAGGCCGCGGCGCTCGGATACCGGGTGCGGCTGGTCGGGGTCGCCGAAGCCGGGCCGGCCGGCCTGTTCCAGCGCGTGCATCCCCATCTGGTGCCGCTCGACCACCCGCTGGCGCATGTCACCGGATCGCTCAATGCCGTGGTGGCGGAGGGCAATTTCGTCGGACGCCTGATCTTTCAGGGCGCCGGTGCGGGCGAAGGGCCGACCGCGAGCGCCGTGGTCGCCGATCTGATCGACATCGCCCGCGAAGAATTCGGCTCGCCCTATGCCATGCCCGCTGCCGCGCTCGCCAGCCTGCCGCGTGCCGAGATCGGCGGTCGCCGCGGCCGCGCCTATCTGCGCGTCACCGTGCAGGATCGGGTCGGCGTGCTGGCGGAGATCGCGGCGGCGATGCGCGACGCCTCGGTGTCGATCGAAAGCCTGATCCAACGCGGCGTCACCGCGGACGGCAGCGCGATCGTCGCGATGGTGACGCATGAAGGACCGGAGCGCGCGGTGGCGCAGGCGCTCGATACCTTGCGCGGATCGGAGAGCCTCGTCGGTCAGCCGTTGTGGATGCACATCCTGGAATGAGGGCACGGCCGGCGCGCACCGCGACGCCGGCGGCGTCACGCTTGCGTCGGCGTCAGGGCTTGTCCGCGACGGGCACCGGCTGCGGCGATATGACGGGTTCGTCCAGCACGATCGGCACGCGGTTGGATCTGTCGGGCTTGGCCGCGAACGCGCGCTTCAGACCCGTTGCGGCGTCGCGCACCAGCGAAAGCGGATCGGTGGCATCATTGCCTTCGCAACAGTCGCTTCGCGGATTGATCAGCTTGCCGATGACCCGAACCAGCATCGTCGGCGGTCCGAAGATGTTGAAGCCGACCTGGCAGCCGCCCTGCCTCGCGGCGCAGGGCGTCGACTGCAGCGCCAGCGCGTTCGCCGCGGACAGGTCGCGGTTGGCGCCCCGTCCGGGCGCCGGTTCGCGGGGCAGCGCGTCGTCCGGTCGCCCGCAGACGACGATCTCGCCAGCCTGGGCGCGGGTCGGGCAGGACATGATCCACCAGACCTGGCTTCCGTCCGGCCGCGTCTCGACCGCCGCGGGAGCGGTTACCGCCGACTTCGCCGCCTGGGCGGCCGAGGTCGACTGGATGGCGGCCGTATCGACCTGCGCTGCCAGCGTCATGGCGAGGACGAGCGCGATCATGGTGCCAGCGGCCGTTCGGTGGCGCCGATCAGGCCGCTGCGGCTGCTCATCGTCACACCGGCCATCCCCCCGCCGACCAGAAACGGGCTGAGGTCCTGGACCGGATTGGTGCGGTGAAGCAGTCGATCACGCTCGGCCCGAACCGTCTCGTACCGCGGGTCGCCTTCGTCATGCACGATGATCGGGACGCGGAACCGGTCGGCGCGCCGCCGTCCGCAGACGGTGATATCGGTGCGATCGGCATCCGGGACGCACCGTTCGCCCGCCACCATTGCGCGCGACCGGGCCATCAGGTCGTCCACCGCATCGTCTCCGACAATCGAAACCAGCAACAGCAACGCGATCATCGAGCGGCACCTCCGACGGGGGATCGATCGGCCGAGTGTCCGTCAGATGCGGCGCGCGATCAAGCGGAGATGATCAAGCCACGACGATCACGCGGCGATCGGCGCGATCCCCAGCCGCGGGATGTCGATCGCGGGACAGCGATCCATCACGACCTGCAATCCCGCCGCTTCGGCGCGCTCGGCGGCGCGCTCGTCGACCACGCCGAGCTGCATCCACACCGCCCTGGCCCCGATCGCGATCGCCTGGTCGACGACGTCGCCGACCGCATCCGACCGGCGGAAGATATCGACGATATCGATCGGATCGCCCAGTTGCGACAGCTCGCGGAAGACGAATTCACCATGGACGTGCTCGCCGGTGATCTGCGGATTGACCGGGATGACACGGTAACCATGCCGCTGCAGCGTCGCCATCACGCCATAGGAGGGGCGATCCGGACGGTCGGATGCGCCGACCAGCGCGATCGTCCTCGCACCTTCCAGCAGCGCCTTGATGTCGGCGTCCTCGGTCAAGGGCATCTTGCTCTCCTCAGTGCGGCTTCAATGCGCGCTCAGCCAGCGATCGACCTGGCCCGCGATATGGTGGAACGCCGCGGCATCGGCGCCGTTCCCGGACGCGGGCGGTCGGCCCGCGTCGGAGGCGGTGCGGATTCCGATCGCCAGTGGCACCCGGCCGAGAAACGGCAGGCCCAGCCGCTCCGCCGTCGCCTGCGCACCGCCGTTCCCGAACGGATCCGACAGCTCGCCGCAATGCGGACAGACATAGCCTGCCATGTTCTCGACCAACCCGATGATCGGGATGCCGGCCTTGTCGAACAGGTCGATGGCACGCGCCGCGTCGATCAGCGCCAGATCCTGCGGGGTGGAGACGATGATGGCGCCTGCGGGCTTGTGCTTCTGAACCATGGTCAGCTGAACGTCGCCGGTGCCCGGTGGCAGGTCGAGCATCAGCGTGTCGGTCGCGCCCCAGTCCGCCTCGACCAGCTGGGTGAGGGCACCCGCCGCCATCGGCCCGCGCCACGCGATCGCCTTGCCCGGTTCGATCAACTGCCCCATCGAAAGCATCGGCACGCCATAGGGGGTGGGGACGGGATCGAGCACCTTGTCCTTCGCGGTCGGGCGCTGATCCTCCGCCGCCATCAGCCGCGGTTGCGACGGGCCATAGATGTCGGCATCGACCAGCCCGATGCGCCGGCCGAGCGCATGCAGGGCGATGGCGAGGTTGGCGGCCAGCGTCGACTTGCCGACGCCGCCCTTGCCGCTGCCCACCGCGATGACGCGGCGGTTGACGCGTTCGGCGGTGACCACCACGCGCACCTCGCCCGGCCATGTGGCCGCCGCCGCCGCGCGCACCGCCGCCTCCAGCGCGTCACGCTCCGCGCCGCCGAGGCCGGTCGCGTCGAGCACGATGCCGGCGCGCGCGCCTTCGAAGCGCAGGGTCGCGCGTGCGCCGGCGACGTCGCGCACGGCTGCAATCGTTACGTCTTGTGTCATGTCGGGCCAGATAGGCCCGCCGCGGCGGCTTGCCACTGTTTTTCCGCGTTGGCCCACCTATAAGAGATATCATGAAGATCCTGCCGGGACGCAAAGGGCGCCCACCAATCCTCGCAACCGAAACGCCGAAGGGCCCCTGGGGCCAGGGCGACGATGCCAACGGCAGCGGCGGTCCGCGCAATCCCTGGTCCTTGCCGCCCGGTGCGCGCAAACCCGGCGCCAAGCCGACGGCGCTCGACGATTTCCTGCGCAAGGCGCGCGGCACCAACGGCGGTGGTGGCGGCGGCGGTGGTCTGGGCGGCCTGCCCGGTGCGCCGAACGCGCGCGCCTTGTGGCTGATCGGCGCGGGGATCATCCTGCTGGTCTGGATCCTCTACACCTCGATCCATCCGATCGCCCCGCAGGAGCGCGGCGTGGTGACGTATCTCGGCCGCTATTCGGGTACGCTCGATCCCGGCATCGCGATGACGATGCCCGCGCCGATCGCGAACGTCGTCAAGGTCGACGTGCAGAACATCCGGATCGAGAATTTTCCGGAAAGCGGCACCGAAAACCTGATGCTGACCCGCGACCAGAACATCATCGACCTGGCCTATGCCGTGCGTTGGAAGATCTCGTCGCCACAGAACTATGTGTTCCAGATCGACAAGCCGCGCGACACCGTGCGCGCCACCGCCGAAAGCGCGATGCGTGAAGTGGTGGCCAACGTGACGCTCGATTCGGCGCTCGGGCCGGGCCGCGCGATGATCGAGAACCAGGTGCAGGAGCGGATGCAGAAGGTGCTGGACGACTATAAGTCCGGCATCGTCGTCGTCGGCGTCGGCATCAAACAGGCCGATCCGCCCGCCCGCGTCAACGACGCGTTCAAGGACGTGACCGCCGCGCAGCAGGATGCGCAGGGCGCGCGCAACCAGGCGCAATCCTATGCCAAGCAGGTCGTCGCCCGCGCCGAGGGCGAGGCGTCGCAGTTCGACAAGGTGTACGAACAGTACAAGCTCGCACCCGAAGTGACGCGCCGTCGCATGTATTACGAGACGATGGAGGCCGTGCTGGCGAAATCCGACAAGACGATCGTCGAGCCGGGCGGGGTCGTGCCCTATCTGCCGATGGGCAACGCGCGTCGCCTGCCCGAGGCCGCCGCGCCGACCGTGGCGCAACCGACGCCGCCTGCGACCCCGACGGGAGAAGGCCAGTGACCGGTCTCTGGCGTCATCCGATCGCGCTCGGCCTTTCGGCGCTGCTGTTCGTCATCCTGCTCGCCGCCACGGTCACGATCGTGCCGGAAACGCAGCAGGCGGTGATCCTGCGGTTCGAACAGCCCGTCAGGACCATCAACGCCTGGAAGCAGGGCGAGCAATTCGGTCGCACCGGCGCGGGGCCGATCCTGCGTATTCCGTTCGTCGACCGGCTGGTCTGGCTCAACAAGCGCGTGCTGGATGTCGATTATGACAATCAGCAGGTGCTCTCGTCCGACCAGCTGCGGCTGGAGGTGGATGCCTATGCGCGCTTCCGGATCATCGATCCGTTGAAGGCGGTGAACGCCACCGGCAGCACCACGCAGACCGAAAGCGCGATCACCGAGGCGCTGCGTCCCCTGCTCGGCAGCTCGATCCGTAACGAACTCGGCAACCAGCCGTTCGCGACGCTGCTCAGCCCCGAACGCGATCAGGTGATGGACAACATCCAGGCGCGACTGCAGCGGCTGGCCAGTCAATATGGCGTCCAGATCGTCGATGTCCGCATCAAGCATGCCGACCTGCCCGATGGCAGCCCGCTCGACCGCGCGCTCGCGCGCATGGCGACGGCACGGCAGCAGCAGGCGATCACGATCCGTGCGCAGGGGCAGAAGGAGGCGCAGATCATCCGCGGCGAAGCGGATGCCGCATCGGCGCAGATCTACGCACAAAGCTTCACCAAGGACGCCGATTTCTACGACTTCTATCGCGCGATGCAGTCGTACCGGCATACGTTCGGCGCCGACGGCGGCACGGCGCCTACCGGCTCGACATCCATCATCTTGTCGCCTGGAAACAGCTACTTGCGCGAGTTCGAAGGACGGGGGCGTTGATCTGAACGGCTGATGCCCCCAGCTTTCAATCGTGTGAACATTCAAGCGGCGTTCAGGCGTTTCGGCCCATCAAGGCACCAATTCTGAACGACCCTAACGAGAGGAATCTCCCCTAGTGCGCTACGCCTACGCCATTACCAGTGCGCTTCTCCTCGGCGGTGCGACGGCAACCCTCGCGCTTCAGCCCAGCAATGCGCAGCAGGCGCAGAACGAGCCGGGCGCGATCCAGGCCGCCGTGCCACGCAGCGGTGCGCCGATGAGCTTTGCCGACATGGTCGCCAAGCTTCAGCCCGCCGTCGTCAACATCTCGACAAAGCAGACGATCGTCCAGCAGCAACAGGCAAATCCGTTCTCGGGAACGCCGTTCGGCGACCTGTTCGGCGGGATGGGCATGGGCGGGCAGGGCGGTGCGCCGGTGAAGCGCGAGGGCGCTTCGCTCGGATCGGGCTTCCTGATCTCGCCTGACGGCTACATCGTCACCAACAATCACGTGATCAGCCCGGTTGCGCGCGCCACGGTCGACTCGATCACGGTGACGCTCAACAACAATAAGGAATATGTCGCCAAGGTCATCGGCAAGGATCAGGATTCTGATCTTGCCCTGCTGAAGATCGATGCGGCCGGCCTGCCGTTCGTACGCTGGGGCGATTCTGCTCGCGCGCGGGTCGGCGACTGGGTCGTCGCGGTCGGCGAGCCGTTCGGCCTGGGCGGCACGGTGACGGCGGGCATCATTTCGGCGATCAACCGCGTTACCGGGCAGGGCGGCGCCTATGACCGGTTCATCCAGACGGACGCGTCGATCAACCAGGGCAATTCGGGTGGCCCGATGTTCGACCTCAACGGCAACGTGATCGGCGTAAACAGCCAGATCTTCAGCCAGTCGGGCGGCAATATCGGCATCGGTTTCGCGATCCCCGCCGAAACGGCCAAGCCGATCATCGAAACGTTCATGAAGGGCGGCAAGATCAGCCGTGGCTATATCGGCGTCAGCATCGGCGGCGCGGTCGACGACGATGCCGCGGCGGCGCTCGGCATTCCCAAGAATGCGGGTGAGCTGATTGCGCGGGTCGAGCCCGCAGGTCCGGCCGCGCGGGGCGGCCTGCGCGTTGGCGATGTCGTGACTAGGATCAATGGTCAGCCGGTAACCAAGGAACAGTCGCTCACCTATCTGGTCTCCAATCTGAAGCCCGGCACGACCGCACGCTTCGACGTGCTCCGGGGTGGCCAGCCGGTCAGCGTCAGCATCGCGGTGGCGACGCGTCCGTCGAACGATCAGTTGAAGAAGGCGATCCAGGGTGAGGACGACAGCGGCGGCTTCGGCGCCAATCCCGGCGCGGGACAGGACGACGACGGCGACGATGATACGTCGTCGGTTCCGTCCGCGGGCAATGCGCCGCTGGGGATCACTGTCCAGGCGCTGACGCCGGGTATCGCGCGTGCGATCGGCGTCGACACCGGTGTACAGGGGGTCGTGATCGCATCGGTCGACCCGTCGAGCGATGCCGCCGGCAAGCTGAAGCGGACCGACGTCATCACTGCGGTCAATGGCACTCCGGTGCGTACCGCTGCAGACTATGCGCGCTTCGTTGCGCAGGCCAAAGCGGCTGGTCGTCCGCAGGTGTTGCTGCTGGTTCAGCGCGGTCGGGGCAACCTCGCCTTCGTGCCGGTCAAGGTGAAGTAATCAGCAAATCCCGACCGCTCTCGACCGGCGGCAAACCGAAACGGAAAGGCCGTCGCTCTTGGAGCGGCGGCCTTTCCTTTTGCCGTCGCTGGGCGCTAGGCTCGCGCCCGGATCATCAGGAGCGGACATGGGCGAGGGTATCTTCATCGGGACGGGCGGCGGCAAGCCTCAGGTCCTCGACCTCAAGCGCGCCAACCGTCATGGCCTGATCGCCGGGGCGACCGGGACCGGCAAGACGGTGACGCTACAGGGTATCGTCGAGGGCTTCTCGAAGGCCGGCGTGCCGAGCTTCGTCGCCGACGTGAAGGGCGACCTGTCCGGCCTCGCCATGGCCGGATCGCCGCAGGCCAAGGCGCATGCCGCCTTCGTCGCGCGGGCTGCCGAGATCGGCGAAACCGACTGGATTTACGCCGACAATCCCGTGCAATTCTGGGATCTGTACGGCGAGCAGGGCCATCCGATCCGCACCACGGTCAGCGAAATGGGGCCGCTCCTCCTGTCGCGCCTGATGGACCTCAACGAGGTGCAGGAAGGCGTGATGACGATCGCCTTCCATGTCGCCGATCAGGAAGGGCTGCTGCTCATCGATCTGGACGATCTCCAGTCGATGCTCGTCTATTGCGCCGGCCGGGCGGACGAGCTGACGACGACGTACGGCAACGTGTCCAAACAGTCGATCGGTGCGATCCAGCGCGCGTTGCTTCAGCTGCGCACCCAGGGTGCCGAGCATTTCTTCGGCGAACCCGCGCTGGACCTGGACGATTTTATCCGCACCGACGACAAGGGGCGCGGGATCGTCAACGTGCTCGCCGCCGACAAGCTGATGGCCGCGCCCAAGCTGTACAGCACGTTCCTGCTGTGGCTGATGAGCGAATTGTTCGAGCATCTTCCCGAAGTCGGCGATCCTGACAAGCCGAAGCTCGTCTTCTTCTTCGACGAGGCGCATCTGCTGTTCGACGAGGCGCCCAAGGCGCTGCTCGACAAGATCGAACAGGTCGTCCGGCTGATCCGGTCGAAGGGCGTCGGCGTCTATTTCATCACGCAAAATCCGATCGACATTCCCGACACGGTCGCCGGCCAGCTCGGCAATCGCGTGCAGCATGCGTTGCGCGCGTTTACGCCGCGCGACCAGGCGGCGGTCCGCTCCGCAGCGGAGACGTTCCGGGCCAATCCCGGCGTCGATGTCGCCACCGCGATCACCGAGTTGAAGGTCGGCGAGGCCCTGGTGTCGCTGCTGCAAGCCGATGGTTCGCCGGCTCCCGTCGAACGGACGCTCATCAAGCCGCCGGCAAGCCGCGTCGGCCCGATCACGCCGCAGGAGCGTGCCGTGATGATCCAGACCGACGCGGTCGGCGATAAATACGACACCGTCGTCGATCGCGAATCGGCCGAGGAGATCCTCGCCGCCAAGACGCAGGAGGCGGCCGCCTCGGCCGCCGCTGCGCGCGCATCGGACGACGCTTCGAAGGCCGCCGCGTTGCAGGCGAAGGACGATGCACGCAACGCCAAGGAGGCGGCACGTCAGCAGGCGGCACAGGCGAAGACGGATGCCGCCGCCGCGCGCACTGCCGAGCGTGAGGCGGCGAATTCGCCCTGGTCCAAGGCCATGACCTCGGCGACCCGCGCGGCGAGTTCGTCGATCGGGCGGCAGGTCGCGAACGAGATCGGCAAACAGGTGTTCGGCACCGGATCGCGGCGATCGTCGGCGGGGGGCGGACTGGTGGGAACGGTGCTGCGCAACGTGCTCGGCAGCCTGATGCGCGGCAGATAGCATTCGGCCGTGCGCCGCGGCTGGGGTGGCCGTGCCCTCGACAACCCGGTCGTCTCGGCTCACAAACGCTCTTTCGACTGGAATGGAGCAAGATCATGTCCCTGGATCTCGACACCCGCAGCGACTGGGCGGCGGCAGGGGATGCCGGGCTGGACGATGCGATCGCCCTGCGCCGCGCGATCCATGCCGATCCGGAGATCGGATTGCAGTGCCCCCGCACGACCGACAAGATCAAGGCGGCGCTCGCCGGCCTGCCGCTCGAACTGCACGAAGGCGGCTCCACCACCGGCCTGATCGCGATCCTGCGCGGCGGCCGCGCTGGCCAAGCGGCGGGAGCAGGCGACAACGGCCGTACGGTCCTGCTGCGCGGCGACATGGACGCGCTGACGATGGACGAGGACACCGGGCTGTCCTTCGCCAGCGCGATACCGGGCCGGATGCATGCCTGCGGCCATGATTCGCATACGGCGATGCTGGTTGGCGCGGCGAAGGCGCTGTGCGCGCGGCGCGAGGCGCTGCCGGGGACGATCGTGTTCATGTTCCAGCCGGGTGAGGAGGGGCATCACGGCGCCCGCTTCATGATCGACGACGGGCTGCTGCGTATCGCGCCCGCCGACGGTGCGTTCGCGCTCCACATCACGCCCAATGCACCGGCCGGCACGGTCATCACCCGCGCGGGCCCGATCATGGCGTCCGCCGACACGATCCATGCGGTGATCCGCGGCGCCGGCGGCCATGCGGCGATGCCGCACGATTGTATCGATCCGATCCCCGTCGCCTGCGAGATCGTCACCGCGCTCCAGACCTTCGTCGCGCGCCGGATCGCCGTGACCGATCCCGCGGTGCTGTCGATCACCAAGATCGAGGCGGGATCGGCGCACAACATCATTCCCGGCGAGGTGCGGATGCTCGGCACGCTGCGCACCCTGTCCGAGGCGACGCGCACGACGATGCACGCCGCGTTCCAGCGCATCGTCCAGAACATCGCGGCGGCGCATGGCGCCACGGCAGAGGCCTGGATCGACGCCGGTTACCCGGTGACCGTCAACGATCCTCGCGGCGCGACGCTGATCGAGCATGTCGCGGCCGAGCTGGGCAACCGGGTGATGCGGATGCCGCAACCGATGATGGGGGCGGAGGACTTCTCGTACGTGTTGCGCGAAATTCCCGGCGCATTCGCCTTCCTGGGCGTTGCGCCCGCGGGCAGCGATCCGGCTACCAACCCGCCGCTCCACAACACGCGGATGACGATCGAGGAAGCGGCGATGGCCCAGGGCATCGCCATGCACTGCGCCGTCGCGACGCACTTCCTGGAACACGGGTTCGGCTGAGGCGGCCCGACGCGGCACGCTCCCGCGATCCCGTCCTGTTCGACGCAGGTCGGGAGCGGTGCGCGAGGATCACGCCAGATGCCCGCGCGCGGGCGTTGCGCTTATGCCTTGATCAGGCCGATCTCCACCAGCCGCTGATGCAGGTAGTCATGCGCCGTGATCTGCTCGGGATAGCGGTTCGGGTTCTCCGCCGTGATGGTCTGCGGCAGCGTGCGGATCAGGAAATCGGGCGCGGGATGCAGGAAGAACGGCATCGAATAGCGCGAATGGCCGCGGCGTTCGGGTGGCGGGTTGACCACGCGGTGCGTCGTCGAGGGCAGGACATGGTTGGTCAGCCGTTGCAGCATGTCACCGACGTTGACCACCATCGCGCCCTCCGGCGGCTTGATCGCCAGCCAGCTGCCATTCGCCCGGTCGAGCAGTTCCAGGCCCGCCTCTTCCGCACCGAGCAACAGCGTGATTAGGTTGATGTCTTCGTGTGCGCCCGCCCGGACACCCTCCGCATCCACCGGAATCGGCGGATAGTGCAGCAGGCGCAGCACCGAATTGCCATCCTTCACCGCCGGATTGAACCAGTCGGGGGATAGCTTCAGATAGCGGGCGATCGCCGACAGCAGGCGATCGCCCGCGCGATCGAATGCGGTGAACAGCTCGAGGAACGTGTCCCGGAACCCTTCGGGCCGGCTGGGCCAGATGTTCGGCGCCATGCTGTCCGTGAAGCGATGACCGGCGGGCAATTCGCGGCCGATGTGCCAGAATTCCTTCAGATCGACGTGCTTCGCATCCTTGGCGATTTCGGTCTTGAACGGCGTATAGCCTCGCGCGCCGCCGCCGCCCTCGACGAAATAGCCGCGCTTTTCCTGCTCGGGCAGCGCGAACAATTCCGCCGTCTCGGCCCAGGCGCGGTCGATCAGATCGTGGGGGATGCCGTGGTCGGCGACGATCGCGAAGCCGAACCGTTCGAACGATTCGCCGAAAGCGGCCGCGAAGCCGTCGGGATCGCTATCCTGGTCGGCGAGGCTGAGCGTGGGAACCTGAGCGGCGGGGGTGTCGAGCATAGGAGCCATCCATGTGATGAAGTGCCTGTCATACCCCGCCTTGTCTCGTCCGTCATGCGCAAGTTGGCCGATGATGAGCCGGCGATTCCCGGTCCGTGACGGTCGCTGTCATGGCGATTTGGCCGCCCCGCCATCGACTCGGCGCGACCCGCTGCCGCTTGATCGCGGGCCGGTGCTTGTCGGACTTGTGGTGAACGCCGGATTACGGGCACACACTGTTCCGTCCGGTGAGCGGTGGGGCTGCGCGTCAGGACAGGTTGAATTGGTCGTATCCGCATGCGCGGACACGACGCATCGTGTTGGGGTCAGATGAACATTTTCGTCCGTACTGCTACCGTCGTCGGTTCGCGCGCCCGCGCACTCTTCATCACCCGCGACGTCCTGTTTCACGATGGTCGTTCGCTGCGCCGGATCAGCGTCACGGGTCGCCGTCAGGCCGCGATGGCAGCGGTGGCGACGCTGACGCTGGGCTTCTCCGGCTATGGTGCGGCACAGGCCGCCTATGTCGTCGCCAAGCCCGCCGACGTGCGCATCGTGTCCATGGAGCGCCAGATCGACGCGATGCAGGCACGCGTCACCAACATCCGCCACGTTGCCAAGGTGCACGCCGCCCGCGTCGAACAGCGTCAGGCGCTGATCACCGCCGCGCTCACCGGGAAGGGCGACGCACGGAAACTCGCCATGGCGACCCTTGCGATCGATCCCACTGCCGATCGCCTGGCGGCCGACGTGGTCAAGCCGCTGGTGAAGGTCGAAGGCCGCCAGAGCCAGCTTGCCGCAGCCGCACAGAAGGTCCTCGATCGTCGCCTGGCGCAGACCGACGCAACCCTGCGCAAGCTCGGCGTCGCCGGCCGGCTGAAGGCGAGCGGCGGCATGGGCGGCCCGATGCTCGACGCCAATGGTGCCGAGGCCCAGGCCGATCTGCGCGCCGACGCCCAGTTCCGTACGCTGTTCCAGAGCTGGAAGAAGCTCGACACGCTGCAGCAGGGCGCGATTGCGATCCCGTCGGTCCAGCCGGTGCAGCATCTTCAGTTCACCAGCAATTTCGGCATCCGCTCCGATCCGTTCCGCGGCACCGCTGCGATGCATGCCGGCGTCGATATCCCCGGTCCGGTCGGCACGCCGATCTACGCGACCGCCGATGGCGTGGTCGATCATGCGGCAAGGCAGGGCGGCTATGGCAACATGGTCGAGATCAACCATGGCAAGGGCATCGCGACCCGCTACGGCCATCTGTCCAAGATCCTGGTCGCGGACGGCGCGCGGGTGACGCGCGGGCAATTGATCGCGCTGATGGGTTCGACCGGGCGTTCGACCGGGCCGCACCTGCATTACGAGGTGCGTATCGACGGTCATGCGGTGAACCCGATCCCGTTCCTGACCACCGCGGACTATCTGCTCGCGGCGCAGGATCGTTCGGTCAACGCCATTCCCGTCTCGACGAGCGGCCCCGCCGCGCAGGATTGATCCGACGTTCGATCGATGAATGCAACGGGTGGGGGGTGACCTCCGCCCGTTCTCGTATCGACGGCCGTGGCGAACGTCGTCGCCAGCCGGTTGCCCTGTTCCCCCGGCACGCCTATCTCGTGCGCATGGCCAGCCTCGCACCCGAGATCATGCTCACTTCCGCCGCCGCCGCGCGCGTCGCGGCGATTGCGGGCAAGCAGAACAAGCCCGCTATCCTTCGCCTGTCCGTCGATGGCGGGGGCTGTTCGGGCTTTCAGTACAAGTTCGGCTTCGCCGACGCGCCCGATGGCGACGATATGGTGGCCGAGACCGACGGCGTGCGTCTGGTCGTGGACAGCGTCAGCCTGGATCTCGTCCGCGGGTGTCAGGTCGATTATGTCGAATCGCTGGGCGGAGCGGCGTTCCGCGTCGAAAATCCCAATGCGGCGTCGGGATGCGGCTGCGGCTCCAGCTTCGCGATCTGATCCGTTGAAGCTCGTCACCTACAACGTCAACGGTATCAAGGCGCGCCTGCCGCGGTTGATCGAATATCTGACCGAGCAGCAGCCCGACGTGGTGTGCCTGCAGGAGATCAAGTGCAGCGACGACACCTTCCCGATCGGCGACATCGCCGATGCGGGCTATGGCGCGGTGTGGCACGGGCAAAAGGGCTTTAACGGCGTCGCCGTGCTGGCCAAGGGTGCGACTCCGGTCGAGCGCCAGCGCGGGCTGGATGGTGAACCGGAGGACGATCACAGCCGCTATCTGGAATGCGAGGTCGACGGCCTTGTGGTCGCGTCGATTTATCTGCCGAACGGCAACCCGCAGCCCGGACCCAAGTTCGATTACAAGCTGCGCTGGATGGAACGCCTTGAGGCCCGTGCCCGCGCGCTGCTCGCCGAAGAGGTGCCGACCGTGTTGATGGGCGATTACAACGTCATCCCACACGACGACGACACGTTTTCCGTGCCCGCGATGGCGGCCGATGCGTTGATGCAGCCGGAAAGCCGCGCCGCCTATCGACGCCTGTTGGCGCAGGGATGGACCGACGCGCTGCGCACCCGCAAGCCGACCGGCGGGATCTGGACCTTCTGGGATTATCAGGCGGGCGCCTGGCAGCGGGATGCGGGCTTCCGCATCGATCATCTGCTGTTAAGTCCACAATCGGCCGATCTGTTAACCGATGCCGGCGTAGACAAGACGTACCGCGGCCGTGAAAAGGCCAGCGACCATGCTCCAACCTGGGTTCGTCTGAGATGAAACGTCTTGCCGCTGCGCTGATCGCCCTGACCGCCACCCCGGCCGTCGCACAGCAGCGGGATTACTGCCCCGAACGGCCCGGGATCAACACGCCAGCCTGTATCGTCGACAAGGGGCATGTCTCCGTCGAGACCGCAGTCGTCGACTGGACGCTCGATCGCCAGCCGGACAGCCGCACTGACACGGTGTTGATCGGCGACACGATGGTGCGCCTCGGCGTCACCGATTCGGTGGAGGCGCGGATCGGCTGGACGCCTTATGGCCATCAGCGCACCCGCGATCGGCAAAGCGGCGCCATCGATCGCGTCGGCCAGACCGGCGACGTGTCGCTGGGCCTGAAGGCATCGTTGCTCCATCCCGATGGCAGCGGCCTGTCGATCGCGGCGCTGCCTTACGTGACGCTGCCGGTCGGCGGCAGCGCGATCGGTGCTGGCAAGGCCGGCGCCGGCTTCCTGTTGCCGGTGACCTACGAGCTGTCGGACGCGGTGCAGCTGGATGCGACGCCCGAGGTGGACGCGCAGCCCAATACCGGCCGGACCGGACGCCATCTGCAATATAGCGCGGCGGGCGGTGCTTCGTTCAAGCTGACCAAGGCCGTGTCGTTCACCGCCGAGGCGCAGGTGATTCAGGATAATGACCCCGACGATCGCACGACGCAGGCGCTGGGCGCGCTGTCGGTCGGCTGGCAGGCGAAGGACGATCTGCAATTCGACTTGTTCGGCATCGTTGGGCTCAACCACGATGCCCCGGACATGGAACTGGCCGCGGGCGTGTCGCGCCGCTTCTGAAGCGCGCGCCGGGCGCTTGAGATCCGCCAGCCGTTCGACAGACCGGAGGCAGGCCGCAAGCGAGCGCCCGATCATGTTACGCTCGTCCATCTGTAACTATGCGAACTGCGCGTGGGCCGGCTGGATAGACGCTCGTACCGCGCAGCAAGCCGGTGCGTTTGTAGCCGCGCTATAGCTGCGTGAGCGCGCGGAATGCTGTCACCACCTGATGACCTCCGGCTTCGCCCGGATGAAATAGGTCGCCAACATGTTCGGCGTCCGTCCCCCCGGGTTCTCTCCAGAAGTCTCTGGAGAGTGTTCCGGGGCTACTGTTTGCGAATTCCTGTGTAGTGAGCCACATAATCGCACGTGTTTCAACAATAGGTCTTGTCAGTTTATTTGTGGGAATGCTCTCAAGATCTTCAAAACGTCGCATGAATTGATGTGACAGTGATTAATATATAGATGCTGATTTGTGTATAAACTTTGCGAATAGCATCGCCAGTCCGGGCTTGCCGCTATCGACCCCGTCGGCAAACACTTGTACTCTCATGCAACAGAAGGGGACGAGCATGAGCATATTCCGCCGCAAGACGATCGTGCCGCAGCCACCGGGGCAGCAGCTGGCCCGCACGCTCGGCTGGCCGCATCTGGTCGCTCTCGGCGTGGGGGCGATCGTCGGCACCGGCATCCTGACGCTGATCGGCGTCGGTGCCGATCGGGCGGGGCCGGCGGTCATCGTATCGTTCATCGTGGCGGGCGCGATCTGCGCCTGCGCGGCGCTGTGCTATGCCGAGATGGCGACGATGATCCCGGCGTCCGGCTCCGCCTATACCTACAGCTATGCCGTGCTGGGCGAGGTGATCGCCTGGGTCGTCGGATGGAGCCTGATCCTGGAATATTCGCTGGTGGTGTCCACCGTCGCGGTCGGCTGGTCGGGCTATGCCGTCGGCTTCCTGAAGGGCGTCGGCATCGTCGTTCCCGCCGCGCTGGCCAATGGGCCGGGCCTCGGTGGGGTGGTCAACCTGCCCGCGGTGGCGATCATCGCCGTCGTCGCCGGGCTGCTGATGCTCGGCACGCGGGAGAGCGCGCGGATCAACACCGCGCTTGTGGTGCTTAAGATCGTGACGCTGGCGCTGTTCGTCGGTGTGGCGCTGCCGCATTTCGATGCGGCCAACCTGCATCCGTTCACGCCGTACGGCTATGGCAGTCCGACGGGGGCGGGGGGCGTGAAATACGGCGTGATGGGCGCGGCGGCGATCATCTTCTTCGCCTTCTACGGTTTCGACGCCATCTCCACCGCTGCGGAAGAGGCGAAGAACCCGGAGCGGGACCTCGCGATCGGCATCGTCGGGTCGATGGTGGCGTGCACGGCGATCTACATGATCGTCGCGGCGACCGCGGTCGGCGCGGTGAGCTACGCCAGCTTCGGCAAGAGCCCGGAACCGCTCGCGTTGATCCTGCGCGAATTGCATCAGGAGCGGATCGCGACGATCGTCGCCGCCGCAGCCGCGATCGCCTTGCCGACGGTGCTGCTCGCCTTCCTGTACGGGCAAAGCCGCATCTTCCTGGTCATGGCGCGCGACGGCTTTCTGCCGGCCGCGCTCGCGAAGGTCAGCAAGCGCGGCACGCCGGCCCGCATCACCGCAATGACGGCGGTGTTCGTCGCGGTGATCGCAGGCCTCGCGCCGCTCGACGTCATCGCCAGCCTCGCCAATGCGGGCACCTTGTGCGCCTTCGTCGCGGTGGCGACGTGCGTTCTGGTGCTGCGCCGGCGCGATCCGGCGGCGCGGCGGCCGTTCCGCACCCCGCTCGCCTGGGTGGTCGCGCCGCTCGCGATCCTCGGCTGCTGCTACCTGTTCACGAGTCTTCAGGTGGTGACGCAGGTCGCCTTCGTCGGATGGAACGCGTTCGGCCTGCTGGTCTATTTCCTCTATGCGCGCAGCCGGGCGCAGGTGGCGCGCTGATGCCCGGCTGGCATATCGGCATCATCGGCGGGTCGGGCCTGTACGATGTGGACGGGATCGAGGAAGGCCGGTGGGAAACGGTGGCGAGCCCGTGGGGCGATCCGTCCGATGCGATCTTCACCGGGCGGGTCGGTCCCGTCGCGGTGTCGTTCCTGCCGCGGCATGGGCGGGGACATCGGATCAGCCCCGAACAGCTCAACGCGCGTGCCAACATCGATGCGCTGAAGCGGCTGGGCGTGACCGACGTGCTGGCGGTATCGTCGGTCGGATCGCTGGTGGAGGATCGGCCGCCGGGCAGCTTTACCATCGTCGACCAGTTCATCGATCGCACCAAGGGGCGACCGTCGAGCTTCTTCGGCACCGGCTGTGTCGCGCATGTCTCGATGGCCGATCCCGTCTGTCCGCGGCTGAGTGCGCTGGCCGCGGATGCCGCGGGCGAGGGGGTCGCGCGTGGCGGCACCTATCTCGCGATGGAGGGACCGCAATTCTCGACGCGCGCGGAAAGCCTGCTCTACCGGCAATGGGGTTGCCACGTCATCGGCATGACCGCGATGCCCGAGGCGAAGCTCGCGCGGGAGGCGGAGCTGCCGTACGCGCTGGTCGGGATGGTCACCGATTACGACTGCTGGCGCGAGGAAGCCGAAGCGGTCGACGTGGCGCAGGTGATCGCGCAATTGTCCACCAACGCGGCCAAGGCACGCGCGATGGTGATGACGCTGTTGCGCTCGCTGCCGGCGGAGCGGGCGGAGTCGCCGATCGACACCTGCCTCGACACGGCGTTGATCACGAGCAGGGCGGCGCGCGATCCGGCGCTGGTCGCCAGGCTCGATGCGATCGCGGGGCGGGCGCTGGGCTGACCGGCGTCCGGTGCGCGATCAGGCGTCGGGGCCGACGCTGAAGCCGTGACGGTAGTTCATCGTCACGCTGACGCGGCTGACCCCCGCGCCGAGCGGCACCGCGACCTGCGCGAAGCTGGGCTTCAGGCGGAGCAGCGACAGCTTGGGATCGCGCGAGAAGGCGCCACCGTCGCCGCCGTCGGACTTGCCGTTGGCGTTCGCATCGTGGCGCACGGCTACGCCATACGTGCCGGGGCGCGGTACGGGGACACACACCTCGATCGCGCGGCGGCCACCGGTGGGTGCCTCGACGCGGGCTAGCCAGCGGCCCTTCTCCAGGAATCCGGCAGCATCGTACAATTGCACCCGGATGCCGCCGGTGCCCGCGCGCAGGCCGCGGACGTCGACGATCAGCCGATGCGGCGTCGCGGCGGTGCAGCCGGCGGTATTACGCTGCTGCGCGCTCGCCGGCACGGCAAGGGCGAGCGCGATGATCGGAAAGACGAGGCGGGGCATGTGCGCGATGCGCTCCGGCTGATGCTGGGGAGGGTAAGTCCCCGATTATAGCGGCGGATGTGGCGGGGATGTGGCCACCCCGAGGCGACCGGGCCGCCTTTGTCTCTCTCCACGCGCGCATCGGGGCCGAGCGCAAACGAAAAGGGGGCGCCTTGCGGCACCCCCTTCGACCCCGATCGCGACCGCCTCAGGCGGCGAGGTTGCGCAGCACGTATTGCAGGATGCCGCCGTTGAGGAAATATTCCAGCTCGTTGACGGTATCGATCCGGCAACGGGTCTGGAACGTTTCGCTGCTGCCATCGGCGCGGGTCAGCTCGACCTCGACCACCTGGCGCGGGCGCAGATCGGCAACGCCGGTGATCGTGAACGTCTCCGACCCGTCGAGCTTGAGCGTTTCGCGCGTCACCCCTTCGGCGAACTGCAAGGGCAGCACGCCCATGCCGACCAGGTTCGACCGGTGGATACGCTCGAAGCTTTCGGTGATGACGGCGCGGACACCGAGCAGGTTGGTGCCCTTCGCCGCCCAGTCGCGCGACGAGCCGGTGCCATATTCCTTGCCCGCGACGATGACGAGCGGCGTGCCGTCCTCCTTGTGACGCATCGCCGCGTCATAGATCGGCATCGTCTCGCCATCATATTTGGTCATGCCGCCCTCGACGCCCGGCACCATCTCGTTCTTGATGCGGATGTTGGCGAAGGTGCCGCGGACCATGACATGGTCGTTGCCGCGGCGTGCGCCGTAGCTGTTGAAGTCGGCGCGCGAAACCTGCCGCTCCATCAGCCACTTGCCGGCCGGGCTGTCCGCCTTGATCGAACCCGCCGGGCTGATGTGGTCGGTGGTGATCGAATCGCCGAGGATCGCGAGCGGCTTGGCCTCGATGATGTCGGTGACCGGCTTCGGGGTCATTTCCATGCCCTCGAAATAGGGCGGGTTGGCGACATAGGTCGAACCCGACGGCCAGGCATAGGTGTCCGACTGGGTGATGCTGATCGCCTGCCACTTGTCGTCGCCGGCATAGACGTTGCCGTAGCGCGAACGGAACATCTCGTCGTCGATATTGGCGGCCATCACGTCGGCCACCTCCTGGTTGGTCGGCCACACGTCCTTCAGGAACACGTCCTGCCCGTCGGTGCCCTGACCGAGCGGCGTTTCGGTCATGTCCTGCGTCACGGTGCCCTTCAGCGCATAGGCGACGACGAGCGGCGGCGAGGCGAGGAAGTTGGCGCGGACGTCGGGCGAGACGCGGCCTTCGAAGTTGCGGTTGCCCGACAGTACGGAGGCGGCGACGAGGTCGTTTTCGTTGATCGCGGCGCTGATCGGGCCGGGCAGCGGGCCCGAATTGCCGATGCACGTGGTGCAGCCATAGCCGACGAGGTTGAAGCCGAGCGCGTCGAGGTCGGCAGTGAGCCCGGCCTTGTTCAGGTAATCGGTGACGACCTGCGATCCCGGCGCGAGGCTGGTCTTGACCCAGGGCTTGGGCTTCAGGCCGAGCGCGTTCGCCTTGCGCGCCACGAGGCCGGCGGCGACCAGCACCGAAGGGTTGGACGTGTTGGTGCAGCTGGTGATCGCCGCGATCACGACGTCGCCGTCGCCGATGTCATGGCCGCGTTCGGCAATGGCGACGCGCTGCGGGCGTTCCTTGTGGTAGATCTTGAACAGGTCGCCGTTGAACACCTCGTCCACCTTGCCCAGGCTGACGCGGTCCTGCGGGCGCTTCGGGCCGGCAAGACTGGCGGTGACGGTGGCCATGTCGAGTTCGAGCGTGTCGGTGAACACCGGCTCGGGCGCATCGTCGTGACGCCAGAAGCCGTTCGCCTTCGCATAGGCTTCGACCAGCGCGATATTGTCCTCGGAACGCGCGGTGAGGCGCATATAGTCCATGGTCTTGTCGTCGATCGGGAAGAAGCCGCAGGTCGCGCCATATTCCGGCGCCATGTTGGCGATCGTCGCGCGGTCGGCGAGCGTCATCGACGACAGGCCGGGGCCGAAGAATTCGACGAAGCGGCCGACGACGCCCTTCGCACGCAGCATCTGCGTGACGGTGAGCACCAGGTCTGTCGCCGTGATCCCCTCGCGCAGCGCGCCGGTCAGCTTGAAGCCGACGACTTCCGGGATCAGCATCGATACCGGCTGGCCGAGCATCGCCGCTTCCGCCTCGATCCCGCCGACGCCCCAGCCGAGCACGCCCAGGCCGTTGATCATCGTCGTGTGGCTGTCGGTGCCGACCAACGTGTCGGGATAGGCGATCGCCTTGCCGTCGCCATGATCGCCGACGCTGTCGGTCGACCAGACCGCCTGGCCGATATATTCCAGGTTCACCTGATGGCAGATGCCGGTGCCGGGGGGCACGACCTTGAAATTGTCGAGCGCGGCCGAACCCCATTTCAGGAATTCATAACGTTCGCCGTTGCGCTGATATTCCAGATCGACGTTCTCCTCGAACGCCTTGGGCGTGCCGAACTCGTCGACCATCACCGAATGGTCTATGACGAGATGGACGGGCACCTGCGGGTTGATCTTGGCCGCATCGCCGCCGAGCTTGGTGATCGCATCGCGCATCGCGGCGAGATCGACGACGCAGGGGACGCCGGTGAAATCCTGCATCAGCACGCGCGCGGGGCGATACTGGATTTCGCGATCGGAACGCCGCTCCTGCTGCCAGTCGACGATCGCCTTCACATCCTCTTCCGTAACGGTCTTGCCGTCCTCGAAGCGGAGCATATTCTCCAGCAGCACCTTCATCGAGAAGGGCAGGCGGCTGATGTCGCCGAACTTCTCCGCCGCCTTGGCGAGGCTGTAATAATCGTAAGCTTTGTCACCGACCGTCAGGGTGGTGCGGGTGTTCAGGCTGTCCTGGCCGATGGCGGTCATCGTGGTTCCTTCAATTTGGCCCAGGGCGCACGGGGAGGCGGCGGGGAAGCCGCGCGGGCGCGCGAGAGCGCTTCAGCGAAAGCGTATGTCGTCGCGGCCTTAGCAAGAGGTTATCCGCCGGGGAAGCGCAGATGCTGCGCCTGCGGCATTGCGTCGCGAACCCGGATTGGGCCCGCGTCGATCGCCTGCCGCCGCCGCGCCGGATCGCCGTCCGCCAAGGTGCATGCGGCCGATAGCGGAAGCGATCAGGCGGTGAGCCGTTGTCCGGTCGCCAGGGTCTTGCCGCGGGTGATGATCACGCGATCACCGACCTTCGCTTCGCCGAACAGCAATCTGGCGAATGCGGTGGGAATGCCGATGCACCCGTGCGTGGCATAGCCCCAGGCGACTTCGGTTCCGTGGACGGAGACGCCGTCGTCGGTCAGCCGCAGCGTATAGGGCATCGGCGCGCCATAGATGCTGGAGACGTGATGGGCGTCCTTCATCGTGATCGGGAAACTGCCCAGCGGCGTCGGCTTGTCATCGGTGCCATAGAGGATGGCGGTCGCACCGATTTCATAACCGTCGCGGAACACCGACAGCGTCTGCGCCGCCAGATCGACGGTGATGATCAGCGGGCCATCGGGCACGCCCTTGCTATCCCAGGCATAGTCACCGAACTTGATCGGCCCGATGTCGAGCACGCGACGGACGACCATCGGCGTCGCCACGGGTGCCGGCGTCGGTGCCTGGCTGGACGATGGCGCCGCAGTCGCAACCTTGGCGGCGGGCGGCGATGTCAGCGCGTGGACGCTAGCGGCCGGTGTGACGGGCGCGACCGGGGGCCGGACCGAAGCCGGTGCCGGTCGATGCGCCGGCATCATCGCGGCGGCGCCAACGCCCAGCGCGGCGGTGGCGAGGATCAGCTTGGCCGCAAGGGCCGGACGACGTGCGGCCACGGCGGGCTCCCCGGGAAGACGAACGTGCAAGATGGACCGGAAAGGCGTCTCTCGCCAGTGGCTTGTTCCTGCTGTGCCGGAGCGGGACAGGGCGTCCATGCGTCAACCATGCTGGCCGGTTGCGGGCCTTCGGACTAGAAGCAGGGCATGGCGAAACTGAAGGTCTACCGCACCCCGATCGGCTTCCACGATGCCTATGTCGCGGCAGCGAGCCAGAAGGCGGCGTTGCAGGCCTGGGGCAGCGAGCGCGACCTGTTCGCCCGCGGTGTCGCCGAAGTGGTGACCGACCCCGATCTCGCCGCCGAAGCGCTGGCCCGGCCGGGCGTGGTGATCAAGCGTTCGCGCGGCACCGCGGCGGAGCAGATCGCCGCCCTGCCGCCGACACCCGCGCCCAAAGCGCCTCGGCGCGAGGCGAAAGCCGTAGCCCCCGCCAGTCCCTCTCCAGCCGCCGCGCCACCCCCGCCCAAGCCGGACCGCAGCGCGCTCATCGAAGCGGAGGACGCGCTGGCGGAGGCGGGGGCGCGGCATCGGAGTGCGGATCGCGCCTTGCGCGCCGAAGAGGCGGCGCTGGCGAAGAAGCGGCGGGCGATGGAGCGCGAACAGGCCGAAGAGCGCGACCGGCTGACTGCCACGAAGCAGGCCGCCGCCGACGCCTATGATGCGGCCATGCGGCGGTGGCGCGGCTGACGCGCATCGCAGGACGGACGGGCGGACTTCCGGCCAAGTCGTTGACCAGACGGAACATTGCGCGGAGCCTTGGGGTTGGAGCGGCTGAAAGGAATTCGCCCATGTCCCATATCCCCAGTTCCGCGATGAAGCATGCCGGACCCGTGCACCACGATGAGCCGTCGAAGCCCTCGGGTGCCGCGGAATCGCATGCCAAGCGGGGGTCCGGAACGGATAAGGGCGCCGATGGAGGCATCGGCAAGGGCGCCTGGATCGCGATCGGCAGCACGCTGATCGCCGGTGCGGCCGCGGCGATCGCGGTGCCGCTGATGAAGGGGCGTTCTGTCCCGGTGCCCAGCCGACGCGGCAAGAAAGCGGCGCCGAAGAAGGGCAAGGCCGGCAAGACCGCGGAAGCCTGATTCGAAGGACATCAACCGAAACGGATCCTTCTTCCGCTCGTCCGCCTGAACGACCGCGGTGCACGAAACATGCCTCGTGATGGTATTATACTGCGGCCTGCACGCAGGACGGCTGGTCGAGTTGATTGATGATGCACCGGATTGTCCCTGCTCCGGGGCCATCCGGTGCATCGATGCCGGCACGTTCCCCGGCGCGCTGCCCTTGCATCCGTGCGCGGCAGGCGAGACAGCGGGACTGTGAACGATCCAGACCGATTCGACCGTCTCTCCAAACGCCATCGCGATTGCTTGCGTGGTGTGCGCGAGCTCAAGGGCTCCAAGGAGATCGCGGTCGAGCTCGGGATCGAGAAATCGACCGTCGACGGCTACCTGACCGAAGCGGTGCGTATCCTCGGCGCGCGCAACCGCCGCGATGCGGCGCTGTTGTGGAGCGAGTACGAAGCCGGTAGCGCGGATCCAAGTCATTCCAACGAAACGATATTACCCAACGACACCGCCCCCGATAAAATAGGGGGGCATTCTGCACGGCTGGTCGCAGCCGCCATTCCGCTGCCAGGCCGGTCGTCGCCGGACGAGGGGATCGTCGGGGCACCGGGGGTTTCCGGGGACGCGCCTTACCGTCGTGTTCCCGGGATCGGGGTGCCCTTTCGGCGGAAAGGGCAGCGGGACAACGACCTTTCGGTCGGTAGCCGGCTGATCTGGATACAGGCCATCGCATTGGGCATCGCCATCGGGTTCGGCATGCTGATGAATGGCCTCCAGGTGCTGACCGGCCTGATCGAGGCGGTCGCCACGCACCTTTCCTGACTCCAATGTGAGCACCCATCGGGTGGAAAGGTGGCTATGTCCTACGCGAACACACACGAAGCGGCCGAAGCCGTGGCGCAGTTGCTGTGGCGTCTCGAAACGCAGCTGGACGAGGCTTTCGCCACGGGTGGCGAATTGCTCGCAGCCCTGCCGCGTGCCCGCAGCGCCGCCAACCTGCCGGCGATCGCCGGCCAGCAGGCGTTCGAAGTGCTCGGCCAGGCGATCATGGCGATCGGCGCCGCGCGCGGCCACACCGTCGCGGGCCACCGCGTCATCGAGAAATTGGGCAAGCAGATCGGGTACGAAACGAGTTTCGGTGACGAATTGCCGAAGCCCGAATTCGCCCCGACGGGTGCCGGCGTCAGTCATCTGCGCGTCGCTGCCTAGGTGTCATGGCTTGGCCTCCAGATTGCTCCTTTGGCCGGCCAAGCCATGACCCACGTCATGGTCTTCAACATCGTGCTCGTCGCCGCCTGCGGCTATGCCTTCTGGGCCGGCGGCGGGCCGGAACGCTGGACCGCACTCCTCTTCGTGCTGGGCGCTTTCGCCACGTCCTACGTGCCCTTTCAGCAGAGACACAGTTATCACGCCATATTCTGGACATTGTTGATGGTCGATGCTGCCATGCTCGTCGGCCTGATCGGCATCGCGCTGCGCGCCAATCGCTTCTGGCCGCTGTATGTCAGCGCGTTGCATCTCATCACGCTCGGCATCCACGGGGTGAAGGCGTTCCAGCCGGGGCTGGTGCCATGGATGTACGCGGGCGCGAGCAGCAAGATCGCCTATCCGATGCTCGTTCTGCTGGCGGTCGGCGCACTGCGCCATCGGCACAGGCTCGCGCAGTTCGGGGCCGATCGTGACTGGGCGCCGTGGCACCGGCATGATCCGGTGCAGTCATGACCGCCGATATCCGCCTGTTGCGCTGGCCGCAGCGCGATCGCGACGATTACAACCGGCTGGTCGCCGCGATCGACCGTGTGCGGGCGATCGCCGCCAAGGGTCGTGGCGAGATCGTGGTCGCGGCGCCGGTGGGGCCCGAGGAAACCGATCCGTCGGAACGGGCGCGGGTGATCCTGGCGCACCGCCGGGCGCGCGATGCGACCGCGGGCGGACTGGCCGAGCTGTTCGGCGAGCCGGGCTGGGACATCCTGCTGACGCTGTTCATCGCCGCCGAAGAGCAGCGGGCGGTCACGCGCGCGGACATAGGCACCGCCACACGGCTGCGCGCGTCGGTGCTCGATCGCTGGATCGTCGTGCTGACCGAACGCGGTGTGCTGCGCGGAGTGGAGGCCGCGGGGCAGGCGACGGCGCTGACGCTGACCGAGGCGGGCATGGTGCTCGCCCGGAACTGCATCGGCTCGACCTGACCTGGATCGATCAGCCGGTGGGGCCGACGATCCGCTCCGCCTCTTCGCGCATCATTTCCACGCCCTGACAGATGTGCAGGCCGGCCACCGACAGTTTCAGGTCGTCGGACAGCCGCATCAGCTCCTCGCCCAGGGCCACTGCGCGCAGCAGCAATTCGCCGCGAATCCGCCGCTCGAGGGGGTCGTCGGGGGTGTCCATCGCGGCCGTTCTATCGCGCACGCGGCAAGACGCAACGCCGACATCTGCGCCGACGCGCCTGCCGGAGCAAAAGCAGGACGTGATACGTTCTTTTATGCAACGCCGACCGGCTGAGACCGTCCGGCATTTTTTGGAGCAGGAGAGTGATCATGGCAGACGAATTCGGCGGTGAAGCGGGTGGGCAGGCCGGTACGCAAGGCGCCGCCGATGCCATGCGCGATGCGGCGGGCCGGGCGCGCGACGCCTTTTCCGACCATGTGATGGATCCCGCGCGCCGCGCAGGCGAGGCGATGCGCGCATCCGGCCAGAAGGTCGCCGACGGCAGCGCCACCATCGGCCTCAAGATCATCGAACAGGCCGAGCGGAATTCGCATCAGGCCTTCGAGGCGATGCGCGAGGCGGCAAAGGCCACGGACCTGAGCGACGTCATGCGGATTCAGGGCGAATATCTGCGCGAACAGGGACAACGTTCGATGAATCAGGCCCGCGAGATCGGCGAGCTGATCATGCAGTTCGGCCGCGACGCGGTGTCGCCGCTGCGTCCGGGAAACGATACGAAAAGCGATTGAATTCAGGCGGGGACGGCGCGGGCCAGCACCAGCAGGTCGTGCGTCGCCCCGTCGCTGGCGCGGACATGATCCGCCAGCCGTGCTTCCCGACGGAAGCCCAGCCCTTCGAACAATGCGATCGATCCCGCCTGATCCGGCGTCATCGTGGCGCTGAGCTTCGCCAGACCATGCGCATGCGCGATCGACAGCAGCGCCTCGAGCAGGTCGCCGCCCAGCCCCGCGCCGCGTCGGTCTGGTGCGACCAGCAGCCGGATCTCACCGACATGGCCGCTCCATCCCAGCGGATCGCGAACCAAAGCTCCGGTCGCGACGATCCGGCCATCATCCTCGGCGACGAGGCTGTCGATCCACCCTTCGCCGATCGCCTGCTGCCACGCCTCGATCACGCGCGGGTGACGCAGGTCGCGGCCGAGGAACAGCAGGTCGTGTTCCGGCAGCGTCGCCGCGAAGGCGAGCATCGCGGCATCGTCGGTCGGTCGGAAACGGCGGATCGTGTGGCTCATGCGGGCGGCTCCTGCCGTCGAGGTCGTATGAGCATCGGAGACGTGGGTCCGGGCGTCAACCCGCAGCCTCGCGCTGCACGACGCTTACTCCGGGCGCGGCGCCCCGTTCGGCGTCACCGGCCGTGGTCCCTGCGCCGTCGCCTCCAACGATGAATCGCCGCCGATCACGCGATACAGCGTCACGCGATTGGTCGCGCCCACCAGCGTCGTGGCGATCAGGTTGCGCTGTGCGGTATAGAGCGAACGCTGCGCGTCGAGGCTGGACAGGAAGGTGTCGATTCCGCCCTGATAGCGCGCGTTGACCAGTCGCAGCGTATCGGCGGCGGCGGCACGGAAGTTGGTCTGCGCGCGCAGCTGGTCCGCCAGCGTGCCCTGTCGGGCCAGCGCGTCGGCGGTTTCCTGGAACGCGGTCTGGATCGTCCGTTCGTAAGTGGCGAGCGCGGCGTCGCGCTGCGCCTCGGTATAGCGGACGTTGGCGCGCCCGGCGCCCGCCTGGAAGATCGGATAGCTGACCGAAGGGGCGACCGAATAGTTGAACGCGCCGCCGCTGAACAGCGACGACAGCGCGGTGCTGGCGAAGCCGACGAGCCCCGTCAGCGAGATACGCGGGAACAAGGCCGCACGCGCCGCGCCGATTTCGGCGTTATAGGCGCGCAATTCGTATTCGGACTGTACGACATCCGGCCGGCGCAGCAGCACGCCGCTGTCGAGCCCGGCGGGAAGCGCGGCGATCGTCGCCTGCGCCTCGTCGATCGATGCGGGCAGCAGCGCCGGATCGACCGCCGCGCCGACCAGTAATTGCAGCGCGTTGACGTCCTGCGCCACCGCGGTCCGCTGTTCGGCGAGATCGGAATTGGCGGTTTCCAGGATCTGTTGCGCCTGCGTCAGGTCGGTGCGCGGGCTGATGCCGCCCACCAGCCGCGCACGGGTCAGCTGCACGCTCTTGGTAGCGCTGGCGGCGGTGTCCTGCGCGATTTTGAGCAGACTCTGATCCGACGCATAGTTCAGCCAGGCAGTGGCGATGTCGCCGACCAGCGTCAGCCGCGTCGCGCGGGCGGCGGCTTCGGTGGCGAAATACCGGTCGAGCGCGGCGCGCGACAGCGACCGGACGCGGCCGAACAGGTCGATCTCGAACGCCGTGACGCCGACCTGCGCGGAAAAGGCGCTGTTGCCGGAGCCGCTGGTGGTGGTGATCGTGCCGGTCGATCCGGTTCCCGTTCCACCCGTGCCCGTGCCCGTGCCGGTGTTGCCTGTACCCGTCCCGGTGCCCGTCCCGGTGCCCGTGCCGGTTCCGCTAGTGCCGGTCCCGCTATTGCCGGTGCTGCCCGTGCTCGCGGTGCTGCGCGCGCCGTTGCCGCCGCCCGAATAGCTGTACCGGCCGGACGCATCGATCGCCGGGAACAGGTCGGCGCGCTGGATGCGATATTGCGCACGCGCCGCGGCGATGTTCGCGGCGGCGATACGCAGATCGCGGTTGTTGGCCAGCGCGCTGTCGATCAGCGCCTGCAGCCGTCGATCCTTGAAGACATCGCGATAGGTGATCGCCGGCAGCGTCGCCTCGCTCTGGCGCAGATAGGCATCGCCGACCGGCCAGGACGGCGGCACCGGCAGGTCGGGCCGCACGTATTTCGGCTCGAGCGAACACCCGGCCAGCGCCGATGCGCCCAGCGTCATCAACAGGATCGTGCGGCGCATCAGGCGGGCTCCGGCTTCGTGGATGGCGCGGCGGGCGGCATCGGTGGCGCGGGCGGCGTCTCATCGCCGTGCTTGCCCTGATGTCCGGTCGGCCGGCCGCGCAGCTTGGCGATACCGTCGCGCACGCCGCGGCGCACCAGCACGAAGAACAGCGGGATGTAGAAGATCGCGAGGAAGGTCGCCGACAGCATGCCGCCGATCACCGCGGTGCCGATCGCGATCCGGCTGTTCGCGCCGGCACCGGTGGAGATCGCCAGCGGCAGCACGCCGAAGATAAACGCGAACGACGTCATCAGGATCGGTCGCAACCGGATCTTCGCGGCCTCCAGCGCGGCGTCGATGACGCGCGCACCCTTGCGCTCGGCCTGTTCGGCGAATTCAATCATCAGGATCGCGTTCTTCGCCGCCAGTCCCATCGTCGTCAGCAGTCCGATCTGGAGGTAGACGTCGTTGGTGAGGCCGCGCAGCGTCACGAAGGCGATCGCCCCGATCAACCCCAGCGGGATGATCAGCAGTACCGCGAACGGGATCGACCAGCTTTCGTACAGCGCGGCGAGGCACAGGAACACGACGAGGATCGAAAGGCCGTAGAGCAAGGGCGCCTGACCCGAGGACAGCCGTTCCTGATAGGATAGGCCCGACCACGCGACCGACGTACCCGGCACCTTGGCCGCCAGTTCGGCGATCCGCGCCATCGCATCGCCCGAACTGACGCCCGACGCGCCCGATCCGGAAAACTCGTACGACGATATGCCGTTGAACCGCGACAGCGTCGTCGGTGCGGTCGACCAGCCGGTGGTGGCGAAGGACGAGAAGGGCACCATCTGCCCGCTCGATCCGCGCACGAACCATTGCTTCAGGTCGTCGGGCGCGGAGCGATAGGGGGCATCGCCCTGCACATAGACGCGCTTCACCCGGCCGCGATCGATGAAGTCGTTGACATAGGTGCCGCCCCAGGCGGTGGTCAGCGTGCCGTTCGCGTTGGTCTGGGTCAGGCCGAGCGCGGCCAGCTTCTGCTGGTCCATGTCGACGCGCAACGTCGCGATATCGGGCAATTCGGTCAGGCGCACCGATGCAAGCTTGTCGTCGCCATTGGCGGCGGCGAGCAGCTGGTCGCGCGCGGCGGCGAACTGTTCCTGCGTCAGGCCGCCGGTGTTCTGGAGCTCCATGGTGAAGCCGTCCGACGAGCCGAGGCCGCGAATGGCGGGGGGCACCAGCGCGAAGACCTGGGCATCGCGCAGGCCCCGGAACGCGGCGGACGCCCGGCCGGTGATCGCATCGGCGGTATTTTCCTTGCCCTTGCGATCCTTCCAGTCGACGAAGTTGAGGAAGCCCTGGCCGGTGTTCTGGCCGCTGACGCCGCCGCCGCCACCGCCCGCGACGGTGAACAGCACCGACGAATTCTTCGCTTCGTGCTGGGCGAAATATTGCTCGACCTGCCGCTGCACCTGCAAGGTGCGCGCCTGCGTCGCGCCCGGCGGCAGGCGGAACTGGACGATCGCCGAACCCTGATCCTCGGTCGGCAGGAACCCGGTGGGCAGGCGCATGAACAGCACCGCCAGCAGCGCCACGACGCCCAGGTAGATCAACAGGAACAACCATTTGCGGTCGATCACCGTCTGCACCGCGCCGGTGTAGCGCTCCACTCCGCGATCGAAGGTGCGGTTGAACCAGCCGGACGACTTTTCGCCCCAGCCGGCGACCCGCGGGAAGCGGCGCTTGAACCCCTGGTTCTCCTCCGCCTCCTTCGACTTCTGCTTGAGCAGGGATGCGGTCAGCGCGGGCGACAGGATCAGCGCGACGAGCACCGACAGGACCATCGCCGACACGATGGTCAGCGAGAATTGCCGATAGATCACCCCGGTCGATCCGCCGAAGAACGCCATCGGCAGGAACACCGCCGACAGCACGAGCGCGATCGCGATCAGCGCGACGCTGATCTCGTTCATCGATTCGATCGTCGCCTCGCGCGGGGTCATGTCCGGATTTTCGTCCATCAACCGCTCGACGTTCTCGACGACGACGATCGCGTCGTCGACCAGCAGGCCGATCGCGAGGACGAGGCCGAACAGGGTCATCGTGTTGATCGAGAATCCGGCGAACTTGAACACGGCGAAGGTGCCGAGCAGCACGACCGGCACTGCGATCGTCGGCACCAGCGTGGCGCGCCAGCTTTGCAGGAAGACGAACATGACGATGACGACGAGGATCACCGCCTCGATCAGCGTCTTCACCACTTCGTCGATCGACAGCTTGATGAACGCGGTCGTGTCGTTGGCGTAGGCGACCTTCAGTCCGGCGGGGAAGCTCGTGGCGACGCGCGCGACTTCGGCCTTGACCAGTTCGGCGGTCTTCAGCGCGTCGGCACCCGGCGCGAGCAGCACGGCGATGCCGGCACCCGGATGGCGGTTGATCCGGCTGACGGCGGCATAGCTTTCCGCGCCCAGCTCGATGCGCGCCACATCGGACAGCCGCACGGTGGCGCCGGACGGCAGCGTCTTGATGATGATCTGGCGGAATTGCTCGGGCGTCTGGAGCCGCGATTGCGCGGTCACCGTGGCGTTGAGCATCTGTTCCGGCCCGGACGGCAGGCCGCCGACCTCGCCCGCCGCCACTTCGGTATTCTGGTTCTGGATCGCGGTCGTGACGTCGGAGGGGATCAGCGAATAGCTGGCGAGCCGTTCGGGGTTCAGCCAGATCCGCATCGCATATTGCGATCCGAACACGTTGACGTCGCCGACGCCCGGCACACGGCCGAGCGGGTCCTGCAGATTGGACACCAGATAGTCGCTGACGTCCATGTTGGTCCGCTGGTCGGTCTCGTCGTAGACGCCGACGATCAGCAGATTGTCCGGGTTCGACTTGCGGACGACGAGGCCCTGCTGCTGCACCTGTTGCGGCAGGCGCGCGACGCCCTGCTGCACCTGATTCTGCACCTGCACCTGGGCGATGTCGGGGTCGGTGCCCTTTTCGAAGGTCGCCGTGATCGTCACCGCGCCGCGGCTCGACGAGGACGAGCTGAAATACAGCAGACCGTCGATGCCGGTCAGCTGCTGCTCGATGATCTGCGTCACCGAATTCTGCAACGTCTGCGCGTTCGCGCCGGGGAAGCTTGCGCGGATCGACACCTGCGGCGGCGCGACATCGGGATATTGCGCGATCGGCAGGCTCATGATCGAGCCCACGCCCGCCAGCATGACGATGATGGCCAGCACCCATGCGAAGATGGGGCGATCGATAAAGATGCGACTGATCATAAGGGGTTAGCTGGCCGTGCTTTGGCCGCCACTGGCCTTGGTCTGACCGCCCGATTGCGATCCGCTCTTCTCGCCGCGCCCGCCTTCGGCGCCCTGCTTGCCGTCCTTGCTGGGCGGCGCCACCACCTGCGGGCTGTTCGCCGGTACGGGCTTCACCGCGGCATTGGGACGCAGGTTGTTGAGCCCCTGCGTGATCACCTTGTCGCCCGCGTTCAAACCGGCGGTCACCACCCAATAGCGGCCCTGCGTGCGCGCCGCGGTGACCATGCGCTGCACCGTCTTGTTGTTGGGGCCGACCAGCATCACCGTCGCGCCACCCTTGGGATCGCGGCTCAGCGCTTCCTGCGGGATCAGGAACGCCCGTTCGTTGATCGCCTGTGCGAAGCTGGCGCGGACGAACATGCCCGGCAGCAGCAGCCCTTGCGGATTGGGGATCCGCGCGCGCAGCGTCACCGTGCCCGTTTCGGTGTTGACCAGCGCCTCGGCGAATTCGACCGAACCGGTCTGGCCATAGTCGCTGCCATCCTCCAGCTTCAGCCGGACCTGCGCACGGGTCGGCACGATCCCGTTCTGCGCCAGCGTGCGACGCAGCGCGAGCATGTCGGCGGCGGATTGCTGGATATCGACGAACATCGGGTCCAGCCGCTGGATCTGCGCCAGCGGGTCGGTCTGGCTCGCCGATACCAATGCGCCGACGGTGAACAGCGAACGGCCGATCCGACCGCTGATCGGCGCAGGGACGGTGGTGAACTTCAGGTTGATGCGCGCCGTTTCCAGCGCGGCATTGGTCTGCGCGACAGAGGCGGTCGCCTGCCGCGCGGATGCGATGGCGTTGGTATATTCCTGCTTCGACACCGCCTCGATCGCGGCGAGCGGACGGTAACGATCCGCCTGGATACGCTGCGCTTCCTGATTGGCGCGCGCGCTCTGCACATTGGCCTGCGCCTCGTTCACCGCAGCGCGGTACAGCCGCGGATCGATTTCGTAGAGCGGCTGGCCGCGGCGGACGATCGCGCCTTCGGTGAAGAAACGGCGACGGATGATGCCGTTGACCTGGGGTCGCACGTCCGAGCTTTCGAAGGCGCTGGTCCGTCCGGCGAGTTCGGTGACCATCGCCGCGCTGGTCGGCTGGACGACGACATAGCCGACCGTCGCGGGGCCGCGATTGGCACCGCCGGGGCCGTTCTTGCCACCTTTGGACTGGGAGTCGTTGCCGCCGCCGCAGGCGACGAGAAGCAGGGCAAGGGCGGCGGGAGCGGCTCCGGCGCAGAGCCGACGCCCCCGAATCGATGCTTTGGTCAAATAGGTCACCCGATCGTGTCTCGGCTCGCGCAGCCGCGACCACGCGACAATGCGCGACGGCGGCGATTGGTTGCTCTTGCCGCCAATGGCGACGATCACGGCGGAAATGCAACCCGAAGAGCCCGTTAATGTTGTCGCAAAATGTCGCAGGTGCGAAAGGACGAACATGACCGCCGACCGGATGAAGGACGCTGCCAAGGCGCAGGCCGGGGCGGCCGCGGCGGCGGAAGTGTGCGATGGCATGCTCGTCGGGCTGGGCACCGGATCGACCGCCGTTCATGCGATTCACGCGCTGGGTCAACGGGTTGCCGATGGGCTAGTCATCCGCGCCGTCGCCACGTCGCGGGCGAGCGAGGTGCTGGCGCGCGGGCTCGGCATCGCCATGCTCGACTTCGCCGACGTCCCGCGTGTCGACCTCACCATCGATGGCGCGGACGAGATCGATGGTCGCTTCTATGCGGTCAAGGGCGCGGGCGGCGCGATGCTGCGTGAAAAACTGGTCGCTGCGGCGTCCGACCGGATGGTCGTCGTTGCCGATTCGTCGAAATATGTGGTGGCGATCGGAAAAGCGCCGGTGCCGGTCGAGATCCTTCCGTTCGCACGCGCGTCGCTGCTCGCCGCATTGGGCGAGGGCGCGACGCTCCGGCTGAACGGCGACCAACCCTATGTCACCGACAACGGCAACTGGATTGCCGACTGTCGCCTCGATCTGGATGATCCAGTGAAAACAGCGGCTTGGCTGGATGCGCTGCCGGGCGCGCTCGGCCACGGCCTGTTCCTGCGCGAAGTCGATGCCACCTATATCGCCGACGGTACGGTCGTTTCGCGGCTGGAACGGGTCGATTTGTCCCGCTAAAGGCGCGTCCATTCGCAACAGATCGGGCGTGCAGGCGTTCGACGCAGGATAAGAGCGAGGGCCTTACTCCCATGTCCGATACCACGACCGCCGGCGCAGCAGCGTCGGACACCCATCTGCACGAAGACGGCTCGCTGGAGCGGCTGACCATCGACACCATCCGCACCCTGTCCATGGACGCGGTGCAGAAGGCGAATTCCGGTCATCCCGGCACGCCGATGGCGCTGGCGCCGGTCGGCTATACCCTGTGGTCGCAGTTCCTGCGCTACGACCCCTCGCGACCCGACTGGCCCAATCGCGACCGGTTCGTCCTGTCGGTCGGCCATGCGTCGATGCTGCTCTATTCGCTGATCCACCTTGCGGGGATCGAGGAGATCGACGCGGACGGGAAGAAGACCGGCAAGGAAGCGGTCAGCCTCGCCGATATCGAAGGCTTCCGCCAGCTGTCGTCGAAGACGCCCGGCCATCCGGAATATCGCCACACCACCGGCGTCGAGACGACGACCGGGCCGCTCGGCGCCGGCTGTTCCAACTCGGTCGGCATGGCGATCGCCGAACGCTGGCTCGCGGCGCGCTACAACACGCCGGAATTCACGCTGTTCGATCATGACGTCTATACGCTGTGCGGCGACGGCGACATGATGGAAGGCGTGTCGGCCGAGGCGGCGAGCCTTGCCGGGCACCTCAAGCTCAGCAATCTGTGCTGGATCTACGACAGCAACCACATCTCGATCGAGGGTGGCACCGACCTCGCCTTCGACGAAGACGTCGGCCTGCGTTTCCAGGCCTATGGCTGGAACGTCATCCACCTCGACGACGCCAACGACACCAAGGCATTCGCCAAGGCGATCGAAACGTTCAAGGCAACCGACGACAAGCCCACCTTCATCGTCGTCCATTCGGTGATCGGCTATGGCAGCCCGAAGGCGGGCAGTGAAAAGGCGCATGGCGAGCCGCTGGGCGAGGACAATGTCCGTGCCACCAAGAAGGCCTATGGCTGGCCCGAGGACAAGAGCTTCTACGTCCCCGAAGGCGTGGCGGAGCATTTCCACGGCGCCATCGCCGATCGCGGCGTCTCGCTGCGCGAGGCGTGGGAAGCGACCGTCGAGCGGTATCGCGCCGCGCATCCCGAACTCGCCGCCGAACTCGATACGATGCTGAAGGACGATCTGCCCGAGGGCTGGGATGCCGACATCCCCGAATTCCCGGCGGATGCGAAGGGGCTGGCCAGCCGCGATTCCGGCGGCAAGGTCCTGAACGCGCTCGCCGCCAGGGTGCCGTGGCTGATCGGCGGATCGGCGGATCTCGCCCCGTCGACCAAGACCGACATCAAGGGCAAGCCATCGTTCGAGGCGGATAACTACGGCGGCCAGAACTTCCACTTCGGCGTCCGCGAGCATGGCATGGGCGGCGTCGTCAACGGCATGACGCTGTCGCATCTGCGCAGCTACGGCTCCACCTTCCTGGTGTTCGCCGACTATATGCGCGCGCCGATCCGCCTGTCGGCGATCATGGAGCTCGCCAGCGTCTGGGTGTTCACCCACGATTCCATCGGCGTGGGGGAGGATGGTCCGACGCACCAGCCGATCGAGCATCTCGCGACGCTGCGTGCCATCCCGGGTCTGGACACGATCCGTCCCGGCGACGCGAACGAGGTCGCCTATGCGTGGCGTGCCGCGCTGGAGGATGCCAGCCGTCCGACCGCGCTGATCTTCTCGCGCCAGGCGCTGCCGACGCTCGATCGCGGCAAATATGCGGCTGCCGAGGGTACGCTGAAGGGCGGCTATGTGCTGGCCGATTGCGACGGCACGCCGGACGTGATCCTGATCGCGACGGGCAGCGAGCTCAGCCTCGTCGTCGATGCACACGAAAAGCTGATCGCCGACGGCGTGAAGAGCCGCGTCGTCAGCCTGCCGAGCTGGTATCGCTACGAACTGCAATCGGACGAATATAAGGAAAGCGTGCTGCCGTCCGACGTGCCGCTGCGCCTCGCGGTCGAGCAGGCGGGCGAAATGGGCTGGCACCGCTATGTGGGCCTTAAGGGCCGGACGATCACCATGTCGACGTTCGGTGCCTCCGCCCCCATATCCAAGCTGCAGGACAAATTCGGCTTCACCCTCGACAATGTCGTGAAGGTGGCGCGCGAGATGCTGGAGACGAAGTGATGGGCAAGCTCAACGACCTGAGCGCGGCGGGCACCGCGGTGTGGCTGGACTTCGTGGATCGCAAGTTCCTCGAAGCCGGCGGCCTGGAAAAACTGGTGAACGAGGATGGCCTGACCGGCGTCACCTCCAACCCGTCGATCTTCGAAAAGGCGATGGGACATGGCGAGGCCTATGACGACAGCCTTGCCGCATTCGACAAGCAGAATCCCGAAGCGGCGACGATCGACCGCTATGAGGCGCTGGCGATCCAGGACATCAAGGCCGCGGCGGACACGCTGCGCCCCGTCTATGACCGGCTCGACAGCAAGGATGGCTATGTCAGCCTCGAGGTGTCGCCCTATATCGCCGACGACACCGATGCGACGATCGCCGAAGCCGAAAAGCTGTGGCACGCCGTCGATCGCCCCAACCTGATGATCAAGATTCCCGGAACGCTCGCGGGCGCTCCGGCCATTTCGGCGACGATCGCCAAGGGCATCAACGTCAACGTGACGCTGCTGTTCGCGCTGGATGCGTATATCCGCGTTGCCGAAGCCTATGCCACCGGGCTGGAGGAGCGCGTGCGGCAGGGCCAGCCGATCGATCGGATCGCCAGCGTCGCCAGCTTCTTCGTCAGCCGCATCGACACGATGGTGGACAAGGAGATCGATCGCCGCATCGCGGACGGGGACGCCGATGCCGAAACGCTGAAGGGCCTGCGCGGCAAGGTTGCCATCGCCAATGCCAAGATGGCCTATCGCTGGTTTCTCGATTTCGAAAAATCGGAACGATGGCAGGCACTTGCAGCCAAGGGCGCACAGCCGCAGCGGCTGCTGTGGGCGTCGACCGGCGTCAAGGACAAGGCCTATCGCGACACATTGTACGTCGATACGCTGATCGGCCGCGACACGGTGAACACGATGCCCCCGGCGACGATGGATGCGTTCCGCGAGCGCGGCACCGTCGGCGACACGCTGAACGAAGGCATGGACGAGGCGCGGCAGGTGATGGCCGAGGCCGATCGGCTCGGGCTCAACCTGACCGGCGTCACCGACACGCTGGTGGCGGAAGGCGTTGCCTCCTTTGCCAAGGCGTTCGACGACCTGCTCGGGTCGATCGCCGCAAAGCAGCCGGCGGCATAAGGCAACTGGCCCGCGGCACGTGCGACGCTCGTGGCATTCCGCAATGCCCTTCGCCGAACGGCCGCCGGCTGCGGCGCAAGGCGATCGCCGCACGGTGCGCGGTGCGCGTTCGTGCGACTTTTGTGACTTTCCGGGGCGCAACATCCGGCGCGCTGGCGGGTTTCACCCGCATCACGCATTCCTCTCCACAGGACATCCAGCATGAAGATCGGACTGATCGGCCTCGGCCGCATGGGCGGCAATATCGCGCGACGCCTGATGAAGGCGGGGCATGAGGTCGTCGCCTACGACCGCAGCGCCGAGGCGGTCGCCTCGCTGGCCAAGGATGGTGCGGAGGGTGCGGCTTCGCTCGACGAGATGCGCGGCAAACTCGGCAGCCCCGCGATCTGGTGGGTGATGCTGCCCGCGGGTGCTCCGACCGAAGAGACGATCGCAACCATCGGCGAAGGTGCGAGCGACGGCGATGTCATCATCGACGGCGGCAACACCTTCTACAAGGACGATATCCGCCGTGCGAAGGGCCTCGCCGAAAAGGGCGTGCACTATGTCGACGTCGGTACGTCCGGCGGGGTCTGGGGCCTCGAGCGCGGCTATTGCATGATGATCGGCGGCGACGTCGAAACGGTCGATATGCTCGACCCGATCTTCGACGCACTGGCGCCCGGGCTCGGGACGATCCCGCGCACGCAGGGCCGGGTCGCGGGCGAGGTCGATGAGCGCGCGGAAAAGGGCTATATCCATGCTGGCCCTGCCGGGTCCGGTCACTTCGTCAAGATGGTCCACAACGGGATCGAATATGGCCTGATGCAGGCCTATGCCGAGGGCTTCGACATCCTGAAGTCGAAGAACAGCGACAAGCTTCCCGAAGACGAACGCTTCGACCTCAACATGACCGACATCGCCGAAGTCTGGCGGCGCGGCAGCGTCATCTCCTCATGGTTGCTCGACCTCACCGCCATTGCGCTCGCCAAGGATGAGCAGCTGGAGCATTTCTCCGGCAGCGTCGCCGATTCGGGCGAGGGTCAGTGGACGATCGACGCCGCGATGGAGGAAAAGGTGCCCGCCAACGTGCTCACCGCCTCGCTGTTCGCGCGCTACCGCAGCCGGATCGAGCATACCTATGGCGACAAGGTGCTGTCGGCGATGCGCTTCGGCTTCGGCGGCCATGTCGAGATGCCGCAGTGAGCGGTGGCACGATCCGGCTCGTCGTGTCGGATATCGACGGCACGCTGGTCGACAAGCAGAAACAGCTGACCCCCGACACGACGGACGCCGTCCGCCGGCTGGAGGAGGCCGGGGTCGGCTTCACCGTCATCAGCGCCCGCCCGATGTCGGGGATCATGCCGATCGCCGACACGCTGGGCATCGATGACCCCATGGCGGCGTTCAACGGCGGGATCATCTTCCGGCGCGACGGCAGCATCGCGGAGCATCACCTGATCGACGGCGGCGTCGTCCGCGGCGTGATGGCCATCGCCGCCGATGCGCCGGTCGACGTCTGGGTCTTCGCCGACGATCGTTGGTATGCCTCGACCGACGTCGGCGAACATGTCGCGCACGAACGACTCGCGTCCAACCAGGACCCGGTCGTCACCCAGGATTTCGACGAACTGCTCGATCGTGCCGACAAGGTCACCTTCGTCAGCGACGATCACGCCATGCTCGCCGATCTGGCGGAGCGATCCAGGGCGGCGCATGGCGCGAACGCCACCATCGCCCAGAGCCAGGTCTATTACCTCGACGTGACCGCGCTCGCGGCGAACAAGGGCGACGGTCTGGTCGCGCTCGCCAAGGCGTTCGACCAGCCGCTGGATGCGGTGGCGGTCCTCGGCGACCAATATAACGACGTGCCGATGCTGGAACGCGCCGGCCTCGCCATCGCGATGGGCAACGCGCCCGATCCGGTGAAGGCGATCGCCCATCAGGTCACTGCCGCCAACGACGCCGACGGCGTCGCCCATGCGATCGACACGATCATCCTGCCACGTACCGGAGCCCCTGCATGAAACAACTGGTTGCCTTCGACCTCGACGGAACGCTCGCCGAGAGCAAGCAGCCCTTGCAGGCGCCGATGGGCGAGGCGCTGGCCGATCTGCTCGGCGTCGCGCACGTCGCCGTGATCTCGGGTGGCGACTGGCCGCAGTTCCAGAAGCAGGTGGCGAGCCGGTTGCCGGCTCGTGCCGACCTGTCGAAACTGTGGCTGATGCCGACGACCGGCACCAAGCTGTACACGCATAAGGATGGTGCGTGGACATCGGTCTATGCCGAGCTGTTCGATGACGAGACCAAGGCCAAGATCCTGAAGGCGTTCGATGAATCGCTGGAAGCGACCGGGTTCAAGCCCGAGGAGACCTGGGGCGAGCGGATCGAGGATCGCGGCAGCCAGATCACCTTCTCCGCGCTCGGTCAGGAAGCACCGATCGCCGAGAAGGAACATTGGGACCCCAAGTTCGAAAAGCGCAAGGTCATCCAGGCGGACCTGAAGCAGCGCCTTCCGGGCCTGTCGATCAACATGGGTGGTGCGACCTCGATCGACATCACGCGCGAAGGTGTCGACAAGGCCTATGGGCTCCAGAAGCTGCGCGACGAGAGCGGGATCCCGCTTGATGCGATGATGTTCATCGGCGACGCTATCTTCCCGGGTGGCAACGATTATCCCGCCAAGGAACTGGGTCTGGACACCGTGCGCGTCCGCGATCCGGAAGAGACGATCTCGGTCGTGACCGCGATCGTCGCCTGCCAGAAATGACCGGTGCGGGGCGGCCTGTCCGGGCCGCCCCGCCGACTGCGGTCAGGACTTGCCGAACAGCCCGCCGAGAATGCTGCCCAGGCCCCCTTCGCCCGCATTCGCACCGCCAAGCAGACCGCCCAGATTGGCGAGCGCACCTTCGCCGCCGAGGTGACCGAGGATCTGCTGCAAGACGTCGGGAGACAGACCCGTCGAATCGGCCGCGCTCGCCACGGTGTCGCCGGGCTGGGTATGCGCGTTGCTCAATGCCGAGATCGCGGCGGTCAGCTGCTCCGGCGAAAGACCGATCTTTTCCGCGAGGTTGGTGATCGCGGGGTTGCCCGCCACCTGACCGAGAATACCGTCCAACAGGCCCATCGTACATCTCCTTGGTGTCGCATCACGATAACAGGTCGCGTCGGTTCCGTCGCGCGGTGATCCATGGCACAGGGCGGGCGCCGTGACCGACTTGCCGATCCTCGCCGTGCTGCCCGACCTGCTCGCCGTCCTGCGCGACCGCAGCAACGCCGTGCTGGTGGCGCCGCCCGGCGCGGGCAAGACCACGGCGGTCGCGCCGGCACTGCTGGCAGAACCGTGGTGCGACGGCGAGATCCTGCTGCTGTCGCCCCGCCGGCTGGCAGCACGGGCGGCGGCGGAGCGGATGGCGGCGTTGGCCGGCGAGCCGGTCGGCGGCACCTTCGGCTATGCGACGCGGATGGACAGCCGACGGTCGGCGGCGACGCGGGTGACCGTGGTGACGGAGGGTATCTTCGTCGCCCGCATCCAGGCCGATCCCGAACTCGCCGGCATCTCGGCGGTGCTGTTCGACGAGGTGCACGAACGCAGCCTCGACGGCGATTTCGGTCTGGCGATGGCGCTCGATGCGCAGGCGGTGCTGCGTCCCGACCTGCGGCTGGTCGCCATGTCGGCGACGCTCGACGGCGCGCGGTTCGCCGCGCTGATGGATGGCGAGGGCACTGGCGCTCCGGTGATCGAGAGCGAGGGGCGCAGCTATCCGCTCGAACTGCGCCACATCGGCCGCGCCGGAGACGGACGGATCGACGACGCGATGGTGAGTGCGATCCGCCGCGCGCTGGCCGAGGCGGACGGCGGCGTGCTCGCCTTCCTCCCCGGTGTCGCGGAAATCGAACGGGTGGCCGAGCGACTGGCCGGCCTGCCCGACGGCATCGTGCTCCACGCGCTGCACGGCAGCCTCGACCCTGCTGCGCAGCGGGCGGCGATCCGGCCCGAACCGGATGGACGGCGCAAGCTGGTGCTGGCGACGTCGATCGCGGAAACCAGCCTGACGCTGGACGGCATCCGCATCGTCGTCGATTCGGGACTGGCCCGCCGCCCGCGCTACGATCGCGCCGCGGGCATGACCCGGCTGGTCACCGAACGCGCCAGCCAGGCAGCCGTGACGCAGCGTGCCGGTCGCGCCGCGCGACTGGGACCGGGTGTCGCCTACCGCTTGTGGGAGGAGGCGGCGACTGCGGGCCTGCCGCGCTTCGATCCGCCGGAGATCCTCGAGGCGGACCTCTCCGGGCTGGTGCTCGCGGCGGCATTGTGGGGCGTCGGCGATCCGCGCGACCTGCGCTGGATCGATCCGCCGCCCGCCGCTGCGATTGCGGAGGCTCGGGAGCGTCTTTCGACACTCGACGCGATCGATGGAGACGGCCGCCCGACCTCGCATGGCCGCCGCATCGCCGCCATGCCGATGCCGCCCCGCCTCGCGCATATGCTGATCAGGGCAGGGGAGATGGGGCAGGGGCGGATCGCTGCCGAGGTTGCGGTGCTGCTGTCCGAGCGGGGGCTGGGCGGCAATGATCCCGATCTGGAGACGCGGCTGCGCCGCTGGCGCAGCGAACGCGGCACCAAGGCTGTGGCTGCGCGCAGGCTTGCCGAGCGCTGGGCGAAGCTCGCCGGCGACGCGAACGGCGCGGAAGGCGTCGAGGTGCCGATCGCGCTCGCCTTCCCCGACCGGATCGCACGGGCGCGCGACGCGAGCGGCGAACATTGGGCGTCGGCCGGCGGTCGCGGGTTCCGCCTCGACCCCAGCGTGAGCTTGGCACGTTGCGAGTGGCTCGCGGTGGCGGAGACGCAGGGCGCGGCATCGGGTGCGCGCATCCTCGCCGCCGCACCCATCACGCTCGCCACGATCGAGCGGCTGTTCGGGGACCGCATAGTTACGCAACGAACGGTGACGTTCGATCCCGCCGCGGGCGGCGTCACGGCGCTGCGCGAGCGCCGGCTCGGTGCGCTGCGGCTGTCGTCGGGCGCCGATGCGCAGGCCGATCCCGCCGCGATCGCCGCTGCGCTGCTGGAAGGCGTGCGCCAGCACGGCATGGCGCTGTTGCCGTTGAGCGCAGGCGGCGCGGCGTTGCTGCAGCGTGCCGCTTATGCAGGCGTCGCGGTGGATGCGATGATCGCCGAACGCCTCGACGAGTGGCTGCCCCCGCTGCTCGAGGGGCGCCGTCGGCTCGACGCCATTCCTTCGGGTGCGCTGACCGACGCGATCGGTCACCTGATCGGCTGGGACGACATGCGGCGGATCGACCGGCTCGCACCCGCCGATTTCACCAGCCCGGCAGGAAGCACGCACGCCATCGACTATGCGGCAGAGGGCGGTCCGAAGGTCGAACTGCGGGTGCAGGCGCTGTTCGGACTGGCCGAGCATCCGACGATCGGCGAGGCGCGGGTGCCGCTGGTCCTCAGCCTGACCTCCCCGGCCGGCCGGCCGATCCAGACGACGCGCGACCTGCCGGGCTTCTGGTCAGGTAGCTGGAGCGCGGTCGCCAAGGAGATGCGCGGCCGCTATCCCAAACATCCCTGGCCCGATGATCCTGCCGCGGCTTCGGCGACGCTGCGCACCAAAAAGGCGGATGCACGCGCCGCCGGGACGCGCTAAAGGGATGGTCATGCCTACCGCCCGTATCTTCAAGCGCCCCAAGAACGCGATGCAGTCCGGCAAAGCCCGGACCGACCATTGGAACCTCGAATTCGAGCCCGCCGAGCCGAAGCATGCCGATCCGCTCACCGGCTGGGCGGGCAGCGGCGATACACGCGAGCAGGTGCGGTTGAGCTTCCCGACGCAAGAGGCGGCCGTGGCCTATTGCGAGGCGCAGGGCTTCGCTTACGAACTGATCCCGGCGCCCGAGCGCACGCTCAAGTTGCAGGCTTACGCGGACAACTTCCGCTAGGGCCGGTCGGTCTCTGGGGGGGGGGGCGTGCTTCAGGAAAGCCGTCGTTCTCCGAGCGCTTCCGGGTCTCCCCGCGCAACACTTCCCGCCAACGCCAAGCCGCTCGGTTACGGCTCACCTTGGCATTGGCCGTCATCCGCGCGACGTGGCGGATGGCAGCCAGCGGTTAGCGCCCGGCGATATCGGTCAGCAAGCCACCGCCCAGTAACAACAGCATCTTCGCATCGATCGCCACGCCCTGGCGCCGCTTGTCCGCGATGAACCCCTCCACCGCGTCCAAAGCGACCCGGTGGACGGTGATGTTCTCCTGCGCGTCGCCCCCGCCTTCGCCGGTGCGGGTGAGGCCGGTGGCGATCACCAGCGTGAAGCTTTCCGACGTCATGCCGGGTGAGGAGAAGAACTCGCCGCGCTCCTCGACGATATCGGCGTGATAGCCGGTTTCCTCCTCCAGCTCGCGGCGGGCGGCGTCGGCGATGCTTTCACCGGCGGTTTCGTCGCCGACCAGACCCGCCGGCAGTTCCAGGCAGGCGCGTCCCAGCGGCACGCGATACTGCTCGACCAGCAGCAGCCGCCCCTCGCCGTCGATCGCGACGATCACCGCCGCGGCGATCGATCCGATCCGTTCGGCATATTCCCAGCTGCCCTGCTTGCGGACGGAGAGATACTTGCCCTCCCACATGGTCTTGATGGTCATAGTTCGATCAAACGGTCAGGCAGTTCGTTGGTGTCGTCGCTGCGCGGCGGAAAATGTTCGGCCAGAACGATACCGATCTGGCGCACCGCCTCCGCCATGCCGTCGCCCGGCCGCCCGTCGCGGGTGGCGGTGAGCAGCGCGGCCATCGCCTCGCCCCACACGGCGGGCGTGACGCGCGAATGGATTGCGGCATCGGCGATGATCTCGGCTCGATGCTCGTCGAGCGACAGATAGAGCAGCACCCCCGTCGCGTCGCGGGTGCGCGCCTCGGCGCTGGCGCGGAACAGCGCCAGCGCGCGCGCATGGACGCGCCGCGCCTCGGTGCTGCCCGGCGTCAGCGCCAGCCGCAGCGGCATATAGGCGAGCACGGCGCGCACGATCAGGAAGGCCAGCGCGAGCAGCACCAGAGCAACCGTGAACAGCCCGCCGGGCGCGGGCGCACCTTCCCAGGGATCCGCGACCAGTCCGTGCAGCCACACCGCCGCATCGGGCCGCAGCGCGAGCAGCGCGAGCACGAGCAGCATCGCCAGCACCGCCCAATGCAACGCCACGTCGTGATATTTGTCGGATCGGCGCGCGACGATCGTGACGATCTCGCCCGCGGTGTCCCGCTCCGCTTCGGTCACCGCCGCGGCAACGCGCGCGCGATCACTGTCGGTCAGCCGCATCTCACCAACTCCCCGAAGCACCGCCGCCGCCGAAATCGCCACCGCCGCCGCCCGTAAAGCCGCCGCCCCCCCAGCTGCCGTCGCTACCGCCGGAACTGTTGCTGCCACCGCCCCAGCCACCGCCGCCGCCGGACGAGCGTCCGATCTCGTTGGCGATGCCCCACAGCACGATCGGCAGCACACTGCCGCCGTCGTCCCTGCGATAACGTTGGCCCCATGGTCCTGAGCGCTTGCGCCCGCGCAGCAGCGGGATCAGCACGAACAGCAGAATGATTGCCCAGATGATGATGCCGAAGGGCACCCCGCCGCCGTTGCTGCTGCTGCGTGCGGTGGTGGAGCGCTGATGGACCTCATCGAATTGTTTGGTGGCGGCATCCAGTCGCGCCTGCGCTTCTTCCGGCGCCGCGCGCAACTGCTGCGCAATCGCGTCGGCGCCCGCGGTCACGCCGCCGGCTACGTCGCCCGCCTTCAGCCGCGGGATCATATCCTGATTGATGATGACGCTCGACAGTGCGTCGGTCAGGATCGGTTCGAGACCGCGCCCGACTTCGATACGCGGTCCCCGCCGGCCCGCCGGCTCGTTCGGAGCGATGAAGAGAATGACGCCGTTGTTGACGTCTTTCATGCCCACGCCCCAGGCGCGGCCCAGTTTGTAGCCGTATTCTTCGAGCGGATAGCCTTGCAGGTCGGCGATCGTGGCGACGACCAGCTGCCGCTTGGTTTCCTTTTGCAGCGCCTCCAGCTTCGCGGTCAGCGCCGCTTCCGTCTCCGGTGGCAGAACGTTGGCATCGTCGACGACCAGTCCGGTGAACTTGGGGAACGTCTGTGCCGCCGCCGGCGAGAGCATCAGCCCCGCCAGCATCACCAGCATGACCATTCGCCAGGCGGCGAGCGCCCGTGCCACGAGGATCATCGCCGTCAGCTCGCATTCCCGAAGTTGACGCTCGGCGCCTGTTCGGCACCCGGCGTCGTCGCGGCGAAGGGCGTGATCGGCTTCGCACCGTAGAAGATGCGCGCGCCGACCGCGTCGGGGAAGGTGCGGATCCGGGTGTTATACGCCTGCACCGCGGTGTTGTAATCCTGCCGCGCGATCGTGATGCGGTTCTCGGTGCCTTCCAGCTGGCTCATCAGCGTCGTGTAATTGCCCTGGCTCTTCAGCTCGGGATACGCCTCCTGCAACCGCTGCAGCGATAGCGTTACAGCGCCCTGTGCCCGCTCGAACGCCTGCATCTTGGCGGGATCGGTCAGGTCGTCGCCGCTCAGCTTGACCTGGTTCGCGCCGGCGCGCGCCTGCGTCACCTGGACCAGGATGTCCTTTTCCTGCGCGCCGGCGGCCTTCACCGTCGAGACGAGGTTCGGGATCAGGTCGGCCCTGCGCTGATACTGGTTCTGCACGTCGGCCCAGCGCGCCTTGGCGTTTTCCTCGGCAGTCGGAACGGAGTTGATGCCGCAGCCGGCCAGCGACATGCTCGCGGTGGCGGCAAGGGCGAAAGCGGCAATCGGGCGACGCGACGACATGAACATCCTCCTAGGTCTGTCCTATCCATATAGGACAGCCGCGGGGCTTGGCGAAGGGGAAATCGCCGCCTAACCTCCATCAAGGTGTGAGGTCGCAGATAGGGAAGGGGCGCCATGCTCAAGGAATTCAAGACTTTCATCGCGCGCGGCAACGTGCTGGATCTGGCCGTGGCGGTGATCATCGGCGCGGCGTTCGGCAAGATCGTGACGTCGCTGACCGAAGACGTGATCATGCCGGTGATCGGCAAGATCTTCGGCGGGCTCGATTTTTCCGGCTATTTCCTGCGCATGGGGCCGGTGCCTGCGACCTATACCGGGTCCCCGACCGACTATGCCGCGCTCAAGAAGGCCGGTGTGCCGCTGCTCGGCTACGGCGAGTTCGTCACGCAGGCGGCGAATTTCGTCATCGTCGCGTTCATCATCTTCCTGATCGTGCGGGCGATGAACCGCGTGATGCCGAAAGCGGAAGTCGCGGCGGCTGCCGAACCGGCGGACGTGACATTGCTGCGCGAGATCAGGGACGAATTGAAGGCGCGTCCGCGGGTCTGATCACCCGTGCCGACCTCCGAGCAGAGCGGTCAGGCGGCGACCAGCTGATCGGCGGTCGCATCCGCCAGACTGGTGCCGTCGAGAATACGCGCAGTTTCGTCGCGCACGCGCATCATCGCGTGACGGATCGCGCAGTCCGCCTCGCTCTTGCAGTCCTTGCACGGGCGGTAGGCGGTGCGGCTGACGCAGGGAACCAGCGCCAGCGGCCCTTCGATCACGCGGATCACCTCGCCCAGCGAGATGAGATGCGCCGGACGGTTGAGGACATAGCCGCCCATCTTGCCGCGCGTGCTGCTGAGCAGGCCGGCATCGCGCAGGTCTGCGAGGATCAGTTCCAGGAACTTGCGCGGCACGTTCGCCGCGACCGCGATCCGGCCCATCGGGATAGGCGGAGTGGCTGCGGGTGCTTCGGCAAGGAACAGCATCGCGCGCAGCGCGTAGCGGGAACGCTGGGTCAACATGATATCACCGACATGGGCGTATAATGTGGCGAGCGAAAGGCATGGATTGCAGCCGCTTCGCTCGTCCCCTATATGGGGCTTGCCGGCTTCCAGCCGGCTATGGCGATAAACGGTGGCGTCGCATAGACGCAGCGGACCCGGGGGCAGTACCCGGCGGCTCCACCACCGCAGCTGAGCGATCAGATGCGATGACGGGGCCGAACTAGGATCGACGTGTGTTGAAAAGCGCTGTCTTTCGCTCGGAATGGGACCACCGTAACGGCCCATTACACAAGTGCCAACGATAACGAAGCACTCGCGATTGCGGCGTAACTGAGGGCCTAACGGCCTAAGGTTATTCCAAGATTACGCGGTTGGACCCACCGGGCAACAGAAGGGATTCCAGCGGTACGGGGAGCACCGGGCAACAGAAGCTCCCCACTTCGATTTCCACGCGCAGCTTATTGCGGCTTGCCCGCGACGGGATTGTTTCCCCACAGGCGGTCGTAAGACCAGCCCGACAGGTCCTCGACCACGCGCGCATGTTCGACATCGGCGGGTTGGCGCTCGCCGGCCCGGAACCGCTCGATCTCGTCGAGCAGGATCGCATGGGTACGGGGATCGAGGCGGAAACGGGTCGAGACCAGCACGCCGAACAGCAGCATCGCCAGCGTACCCGCACCCATGACGCCGACGATCGCGGCGATGGCCTGCGGGCTCTGCACCGTTGCCTTGGACACGAAGCCGGACCCCTGCATCACCTGTCCGACGAGGATGACGGCAAGCGCCTGGCTCATCTTGCGAACGAAGGTCATCACGCCGGCAAAAGCGCCTTCGCGGCGGCGACCGGTGACGATCTCGTCGACGTCGGCCATGTAATTGTACGTGGCCCAGGGGATGTAGTTGAGCGCGCCGCGGCCGAGGCCCGCGAATACGACCGGCAACCAGAACAGCGACGACGTGGCGCCATAGCCTGCTGCGTACATGGCGAGGAAGATCACGACACCGATCGCGAAGCTCAGCGCGGCGAAGCGATAGGCGGCGGCAGGGGACAGGCGCAGCGCGAAGTTGATCGCGAGCACCACGGCGATGAGCTGGACGATATAGGTCACGCCAACTAGGTTGGCGACGATCGCCGTCGACCCGGCCAGCGCGAAGATCACGAAATAGGTGAAGGCCGCATTGTAGATGTCCTGGCTGATATAGCCGCCGAGGTACATGCCGAGGTGCAGCCGGAAGGCGCGAATGCGCAACGTCGAGAACAGGTTGCGGTAGAGCGCCGCGAAGGCCGCGCCCAACGTCGGACGATCGCGCGCCTCCACCTCGACGAGTTCGGGCGGACGCTGCCGCTCCCAGCTGAAGGTGTAGAGCAGGCCTGCCGCGCCCATGAACAAGGCGGAGAAGATCACGCCCATGTACAGATAGGTGTCGGGCGAGTTCGGCCCGAGATAGGCGATCAGCCAGCCGGGCAGGAAGGCGGCGGCGATCGCCGAAAGCTGGCCGCAGAGGATGCGGGCGCCGGCGAACTTCGCCTTCGTCTTGTAATCCGTCGCCATTTCCGACGCGAGCGTCTCGTATGGGATGATCTCCAGCGCATAGACCATCTCGAACAGCACGTAGGTGACGAGATAATACCAGAAGCTCTGGCCCGAGACCCACATGATCGCGAAGGAGGGCAGCAGCGGGATCGCGGCGAGGATGAAGAAGCGGCGGCGACCGAATGTCCGGCCCAGCCAGGTGCGGCCGATATTGTCGGACAGGTGACCGATCAGCGGGCTGGTGAACGCGTCGAGGACGCGCGCCACGCCGAAGATGATCGTCGCCTGCGCCGCCGAAAGTCCGCAGAAGCTGGTGTAGAAGATGAGGATCCAGGTCGAAATGACCGCCATCGATCCGGCGCCGAGCACGTCGTTCGAGCCATAAGCGAGCAGATTGTACCAATGCACCGGCCGCGTCGGCGCGGTCGGCAGGATCGGCGCGGCTGCAATAGGATCGGTGGCCATAGAACTGTGTCCAGAAAGCCCCTCCCCTTAAAGCGGGGAGGGGAGAAGGCAGATCAGATATAGGTCCGCAGGAATTCACCCAGGGCGACCATCGCCAGGCTCTGGCCATAGGGCATCGAGGTGAGCGCGATGTCCTTGTAGAATTGCTGCGTGTCGCCCATCGCGGTGCCGAAGCTCACCTGTTTCAGCTCGCCCGCATCGTCGATGTTGGCGAGCACGCCGCGCACCGCCCTGATGCCGACCGCTTCGTAATGCCGCGGCAGATAGCCCTTACGCACGCCCTTCAGGATGCCATAGGCGAAGCCGGCGGTCGCCGACGCCTCGAGGTAGCTCGACGGGTCCATGATCAGCGTGTGCCACAGGCCGGTCTCCGCATCCTGCGTCTCGGCCAGGGTCCTCACCTGCGCCTCGAGCGTGTCGATCAGGAACATGCGCAGCGCGTCGCCCTGCGGCAGGTCGAGGATCTCGATGATCTCGGGGATCGCGATCGTCACCCAGCAATTGCCGCGCGCCCACAGCGCCTCGGCGAAATTGTGTCGCCCGTTGAAGTCCCAGCCGTGGAACCAGAGGCCGGTCTTCTTGTCGAACAGGTATTTGATGTGGACGAGGAACTGACGCTTGGCCTCCTCGATATAGTGCGGGCGGTTCAGCAGCAGGCCGATCTTGGCGAGCGGCAGCACCGACATCATCAGCGTGTCGTCCCACATCTCGCCCGGATTCTCGTCGTTGTAGACGATGTGCTGAAAGCCGCCTTCCTCGGTCTTGGGCAGGCCGTCGGGCGCCATCAGCCATTCGGCCCAGGTGTCCAGATAGGGGATGTAGCGCGGGTCTGGCTCGTGTTCGTACAGATAGGCGAGCGTGATGAACGGCGCGACGGTGTTGATGTTCTTGGTCGGCGTGCCCTCGGCGAAGCGATCCTCGAACCATTGTTTGATGATCGTCAGCGCGGCCTTGTCGCCGGTCTGCTCGTAGTAGCGCCACATGCCGAACAGGCCGACGCCGTGGGTCCATTCCCAACCGGCCCAGCCCTTGGTGTCGATGATCCGCCCGTCTTCGAGGTGGAGCAGGAATTCGCCGGTCTCGTCCTTGATGTTGACGAGATTGTCCATCAGCTTGGCGATGGCGGCGGTGACCTCCTGGCGGGGGATGTCATGGGTGAGGGCGGCCAATTAATATCTCCTGGGCTTGAAGGCGGTGGCGGCATAGTCGCGCGCCATGGTGCGGTAGAGGGCGAGCGCCGCGGGATCGGCGTCGTAGCGACCGCCGTGATCCTCGGGCGCCTTCGGCCCGGCGGGGACGGGCGTCGCGCCGGGTGCTTCGGCGGCGTTGATCCCTTGCGAGAGCAGGTCGGGCTTCGCGCCCTCGCCGGCGTTGACGCCGCCCCGGGTGAAGATCGCTTCCTGGTGGCGGGTCGGTTCCCAGATGAAGCTGCCCCATCCCTGCGGATGGGCGTGGACGAGGTCGTTGAGGTAGCGTTTGCGCGACGAATATTCGAGTGCGAGGAAGCCGTGATCGGGATAGGCGCCGGCAAAGCCGTCGAACGTCCGCTGCCAGTCGCCCTGCGTCGCCTGCTGGTAGCAGGAAAACCCGGTCGCATCGAAGCGCACGCCGCGGGAGAGCAGATTGTCCATCCAGTAGCGCACGATCGGCCAGTGGCGGCCGAGATGATTGTGCAGCGCGACCTTGGCGTCGGGCACGCTTTCGCGCGCGCCGGCGATCCCCGCCTTCAGCAACGCGGCGAAGCGGTCGTAGCCGCCGGCGCCGGTGACATGCATGTGAACCGCATCGGTCTGCGGATTACCGGTCGGGATGGTCAGCGGCACGCGCCCGTCCGGCCACAGCATGCCGAACGTCGTCTCGTTGCCGATCACGACGAGGTCCGGATAGGCGCCACCTGCCTTTAAAGCCGACAGTGCCGCCACTGAATGGCGGTGGACCGCATCGACCAGCCGCGCGAAGGGCAGGCCGACCCAGGCGGCCGGCTTGTCCTGATGCTGGGGATCGGCCCAGGTGTCGGAATAATGCAGGGTGAGCGAGAAGTGGAATCCCGCCTGCTTGATCCGGCGGCCGAAGGCGACCGTCTGCGCGATGTCGCACCACGGTCCGCCGGGACGCCCTTTGGAATAGCCGTTGGCGGGATCGACGAACAGCCGCAGCTTGATCGCGTTGAACCCCGCGTCGCGCAGGATCAGCAGCGGGTCGCGCCGCACGCCGTCGTCGTAATAGGTTGCGCCTGCTGCTTCGTCCTCCGGGACCCAGGACACGTCGGCGCCGAGCAGATACGGCCAGGGCCGCTGCACGGCCGCTTGCGCAGCGGGCGCCAGACCGGTGAGGCAGGCCGCGCCTGCGCCGAGCCCCAGTGCGCGGCGGGTTACGACCTGTCCGGTCACTTCAGCTGGGCCGGGCGTTGCGGCGCATCGACCATCCGCACCGGCAGCCCGCCTTTGACGGTGCGCAGCGCGACCAGTCTCACCGGCTCCAGCACGTCGCCCGGTGCGCCGTCGCTGGTGACGGCAAGCGCGATCGTGTTCGTGCCGTGGTGGTCGAGGATGCCTTCGGGGATGGGGAAGATGCGCTGCGGCCCGACATGCGCGATGAACTGGCCCATGTTCCAGCCGTTGACGAACAGCAACGCGCGGTAGCGGGCGACCGAACGCGGCACGTTCGTGTCGCCGAATGCGACCCCGATCGTCGTGTCCTGCCCTTTGGGCACGGCAAGGTCGAAGCGGCTGCGATACCAGGTGGTGCCCGGCTTCACCGTTGCAGCGGCGGACGGCCATTTGGCGTCGTCGAACCCAGGCAAGTGCCAGCCGTTGCGTTCGCCGAACTGACCGCCGTTGTTGGCGACGCCGCGGGCGACATCGGGCAGGTCTTCGCCGCCTGCCTTGCCCTGGATCTTCCATGCGATCGGCACGGTGAAGCTGCGGCTGCCCGGTGCTTCGATCGAGGCGGAGATCAGGCCGCGGGCTTCCTTGTGCGCGTCGTCGCTATCGAGATCCCAATTGTGGCCGTTGTTGCGCACCATGATGCTGACGACGTGCTCGCCCGGTCCCTGCGCCGCTGCCGGCAGGTCGAAGCGGGCGGTGCCGGTGGTGATCGGCCGGGGCAGGCCGCCGGGCAGTTCGTGCTGACCGACGAATTGGCCATCGACCCAGACCTGGAGCATCCCCGATCCGCCCGCGCCGTAGAAGAGCGCGATCTGCTTCGCATCGGGCGTGCCGGTGAAACGCCCCCGATACCAGACATCGCCGTCGTGGAAGCCATAGGCGTCCATCGACAGATTGGGCTGGCCATCGGGCCGCGCGGTGATGCTGGCGTAGGGCTTGCCCTCGGCCGCCTGCCAATCCCGGTCGTCGAATGCCGGCAGCGCCTCCGGTGAGCCATAGGCGCTCCGCCAGGCGAGCGCGGGCAACGCGACGGCAGCGGGTCCGTCGAGCGGCCGGACGGCGACGCGGCTGCCGATGGCGGTGGCCCGCGTCGCGATCGACGTGCCGTTCCAGCGTACCGACCTCAGCTTAGTCGGCGCCCAAAGCTCGAGCGGCGTATCCTCGCGCGTGTCGCCGGTGAGAACCAGCGTGGTCCCGCTGGCGACGGCGCCGCGAACCAGGGCAGGACCGCGCACCAGTGCCGGGCCTTGATGCCAATAGCGCACCGCTTCGGCTTCATCGGCAAGGATCAGCGTCAGGGCCGGGCGCCCGCCACCCTCGATCCGTACGATGGCGCGACCATCGTGCGGATAGTCGAGGCGAAGATCGCCCCTCGCCGCATCGAAACGGCTGGCGACCCGTCCCTCGACGACGCGGACTTGCGGCGCCGACGCATAGCGCAGCACCGTCTCGCCAGCTTCGCCGGCACGACCGTACAGCAGCATCAGGTCGCCGCCATCCACCGGCATCGCCGCCTGCAACTCGGACGTCGAATAGACCAGTCGCTGCCCCCCCAAAGTCACGCCTGCGACGAGCCACTTGGCGTCGAAGCCGTTCAGCCGCATCGGTTCGGCGGCGGGGAAGGTGTAGCGGCCGTCGGGCAGGTCCGCGGTGATCGTGAAGGCGTCGTCGGTGCTGCCGTTCGACGGCTTGTGCGTCACCATCAGGAAGCGCGCGTCCGTCTCCGGGTTCTTGTCGTGATAGACCTGCACATTGGCCGAACTGGCGACCGCTGCACCCGCCGGCACCATGCCGGCGAGGTCGGGCACTGCGGCGATCAGGCCGCCCAGCTGCTTCATCTCCTCCGCCTTGCCGCGCAGTTCGCGCGATTCGGAAATCGCCGCGCCATAGTCGTAGCTGGTGAACACCACCGGCGCCGGCAACCAGCCCCAGCTGGTCCCGCCATAGCCCATGTAGACGCTTTGGATGTCGATGCCGTTTGCCAGGTTGGTGCCGTAGAAGACGCGCTGGAACCGCTTGCCGCGCTGGATCGCGTTGCATTCATAGCCGCCGTTCGACCCCCAATAATCGAACCAGCCGCCGCCGAATTCCGCCAGGAACGCCGGCGTGTCGGGGGAGGCGGAGGCGCCGCCCTTCGCACCGCCGGGTCCGTAATAGCCCCAGTCGGGCGCTGCCGATCCGCGCGTCGGCTTGCCCGCGACGGTGCAGGTGCCGCCGGGATAGCCGTCGAAGGCGTACAGGTCGTTGGGGCCGTGGACGACGTTTTCGACTTTGCTGCTTTCGGGCACCCAATAGCCGTTGCGACCCTGATCGTTGTGGAACAGCGGGATCGTCAGGCCGTCGGCGCGCGCCTTGGCATATAGGTGGTCCATGTAGCGGCGCTGCGCCGCCGTGGTCAGCGCCAGCTCGTTTTCGATCTGATGCAGGATGACGGTGCCCTTGTGGCCCTTGCCGTCGCCGTTGATCTGGTGGCGCGCGATGATGGCATCGATCTGCGTCAGCCATTCGTCGGCCGCCGCCATATAGGCCGGATCGTCCGTGCGCGCCCGCCCGCGCTGGTTGACCAGCCAGCCGGGAAAGCCGCCGCGCGACAGTTCGGCGTTCACATAGGGACCCGCGCGGGTGATGACGTAAAGGCCTTCGTCCGCGGCCATCTGCAACACGCGATCCATGTCGCGGACGCCGGTGAAATCGTACACGCCCTGTTTCGGGCTGTGGTAGCCCCAGTCGAAATAGAGCGCGACGGTGTTGAACCCGCTCGCCTTCAGCTTCTGCAGCACGTCGCGCCACAGGTCCGGGCTGGGCAGGCGAAAGGGGTGGAATTCCGCCGACCAGATCACCTGCCGCTTGCCGTCGATCATCAGCGAGCGCGCATCGTAGCTGACGCGGCCGAAGGTCTTGACGGGCGCGGCAAGATTTTCCGTCGGTAGCGCGGTCTGCGCGTGCGCGGTGGACGCGAGCAGCATGGCCGCCACCGCGGCCGCACCCTTGCGCAGGCGGCCGCGCGGCGCGGCATCAATCATGGTGAAAGATCATCGGCAGCGCGGTTTCGACCGGGCGATTGTCCGGCTCCACCTCCATCAGCGGCGCCATGTAATCCCACCAGCGTTTCATCACCGGGTGACCGGGCAGTGCGTCGCGACGATTGTCGTCGGCGAGCTTCAGCACCGCAAATAGCGACAGCGTTCCTTCGTCGAGGAAGATCGAATAATCATGGATGCCGCTTTCGGTCAGCAGCGTCGAAAGCTCCGGCCAGATCGCGTCGTGCCGGCGGCGGTATTCGTCGATCACGCCGGGCTTCAGCTGCATTTTGAATGCTTGGATCGACATCCTTCACCCCTCCAGCCCATTATGTGGTATTGTTCTGTAGGATTTGGTAAGCGGTTATCGGCCTGAGGTCAAACGCTAACCGCGCCACATCGGAGTGCGGGCGACCTGAATGTCGCTACAGTCCTCGGTCAGGATCGGTGTGCGGAGATCCGGCGTCGCCGTGGCGAGCGACAGACGGTCCACGACCAAGTGGCGCGCATGGCGGACCCACAGGCCCCAGGCGGGCGTCACGCCGAACATGCTCGGTTCGGGGTAAGCCTGGGCGAGGTCGTCGGGACTACGCGCCGCGTCTTGCGCAGTGCCGCCGCCTGCATAGGCCAGTCGGATGTCGCGCAGGGTCACGGCTTCGATCGGGTGATCCGGCAGGCCCGCGATCATGGCGGCGAAGCGGTAATCGATGCCGCTCGCGTCGATCCCCTCGATCGTCACGTCGCGGATCGCGCCGACCCCGGTGCCGGCCGGACCACGGCGCCGGTCGCCGATGCGCAGGAACAGCGGCGCGGTGGTGACGTCGCGCATGGTCAGGCGCCGCGCGACGACATGTTCCATGACCCCGCCATCGACGGTTTCGAGTGCCAGGCCGCGGCAATGGTGAAAGCTGCAATCCTCGATCAGGATGTTGCGGTAACCACCGTTGCTCTCGGTGCCGAGCTTGATGCGGCCGGTGGGGCGGTCGCGGTCGGGGGCGAGTACCTGCGTCATGCGGCGGGAGCCGTCGAGCATCGTGCCGAGATCGTAGCCGCTGACCGCGCAGTGGCGGACGACCACATTCTCGGCGGGGATCGCGCGGCCCAGCGCGAAGCTGCTCTTGATGACGATCGCGTCGTCATTGGGTGTGTTCACGCGACAGCGCTCGACGACAGTGTCGGCGACGCAGTCGAGATCGATGCCATCGCGATCGGTGTCGATCGACAGGTCGGCGATGTGGAGCCCCCGCGTGCCGGTCGCGAGAATGGCGAAATGGCCGCATTTGAGCATGCTGAAGCCGGAAAGGCGGATGTCGCGACCGTTTTTGAGGGCGATGGCCTTGTTACCCAGACCGTTCATGCGCGCGGCGTCGGGCTCCAGCTTTGCGATCTCGGCGGCACTCATCTGCCGCATCGACAGCGGTCGCTCACCCGTCTGCGCCTTCCAGCGCGCGCCGGGGCCGTCGCGGGTCAGGCCGACGCCGTGGATCAGGCCTGAGCCCGTGATCGCGACATCCTCGACGTCCTCGCCCCAGAACAGGCTGTTGCGCCAGTGGCTGTGGCCGAAATCCTGGTATAGCTGTTCGCCATAGTCCTCGGGCAGGTCGTAGCCGGCACCGGTCGCCGCTTCGATCACCGCGCCCTTCGCCAGGACGATGGTGACGCGGCTGCGCAGACGGATCGAGTAGCAGCGATAGCGGCCGGCGGGCACGGTGACGGTGCCGCCGCCGGGACGTGCCGATGCTGCGGCGATGGCGGCGTTGATCGCGGGCGAATCGAGCGCCTTGCCGTCGCCTTTCGCGCCATGGTCACGGATGTCGATCATCGTCCCGGCATGGGCAGGAAAGGGGAGCAGCATCGCGCCCAACCCGAAAGTCGCGCTGCGGCGCGACAGCAGGACGTCGTTCCCCCCTCCGTTCACGCTCCCGACGACGGCCGGAGTTCGACTGCGATAACTCACGATCGGTCGCCCGAACCGGGCCCGGCCTTCGGCTGGACGGACGCAGAGGGTGGAACGGACATCCGCGTCCTATTGCAGGTTCACGTACGCGCCGCCGTCGACCAGCAGCGAGGCGCCCGTGACATATTGCGCGAGATCGGAGGCGAGGAAGACGGTGGGGCCGACGAGATCCTCGGGCTGTCCCAGGCGGCCGAGCGGGATGCGCCCTTCCATGTACGACCGCTTCGCCTGATCGGCCAGATCGTCCTTGTTGATGTCGGTGAGGATCGTGCCGGGAAACAGCGAGTTGCAGCGGATCCCGTGCTTGCCGAGCGCGATCGCGACCGACTGCATCAGCGAATGGAGCCCAGCCTTGGTCGGGGTGTAATGCGTCTGATATTCGCCGCCGACGAGCGCCGAGATCGACGACATGGCGATGATCGAACCGCCGTCGCCCTGGCGAACCATCTGGTTGGCGGCGGCCTGCACCATGAAATAGGCGCCATGCAGATTGACCTTCATCGTCCGTTCGAACGTCTCGACCGGCATGTCGAGGAAGGCGTGGAAGGGGCAGATGCCGGCATTGTTGACGAACACGTCGACGCGGCCGAGCGCCTCCACCGCTTTCGCGACGAAGTCGGTCGCGGTTGCCGGGTCGGACACGTCGCCCTGCACGGCAATGCCCTTGCGACCGAGCGCCACGATCTCCGCGACGGCGGCCTCGGCGCCCGCGACGTCGCGACTGAAGTTGAGCGCGACATCGGCACCGTGGCGCGCGCAGCCGATCGCGACGGCGCGGCCGATCCCGGCCGACGCGCCGGTGACCAGCACGGTCTTGCCTTCCAGCAACATGATATTCTCCCTAGAAAGTCCTAGTCGCCATTCGGCTCGAAGCCGAGTTCGTGGCTGATCGCATTGGCGGTGCCGCGCACCTCGTCGGACAAGGCGGTCATGCGATCGTCGTTCATATATTGCGCGGCGGTCGACACGCTGATCGCGCCGACGATCTTGCCGGCGGCGTCGCGGATCGGCGCGGCGACGCAACGGATCTGGTCCTCGTTCTCCTCGAGATCGAAGGCGCGGCCGGCCTTGGCATAGCCTTCCATCCGCTCGAGCCAGACCTTGCCGTCCGCCTTCATCGAACCCGCCGCCTGATCGGCCTCGAAGCGTTCCCGCCAATAGGCCGGCGGGGAGTCGATCATCAGCGCCTTGCCGAGCCCGGTCGAACTCAGCGGCTGGCGGTCGCCGACCCGGCTGGAAATGGTGATGCGGCGTCGGCCCGGCACCTTGTCGAGATACAAAGCGAAATCGCCGTCGAAGATGCCGAGATGCACCGTATCCTCGGTCGACGCGGCCAGTTCCTCCAGATGCGGGCGGGCGACCTGCACAAGGTCCGCCTGCGCCTGCGCCAGCGTGCCGAGCAGCAGCAGCTTCGGGCCGAGGCGATAACCGGCGCGCGGCGTGAAGGCGAGATAGCCACGATCGACCAGCGCGCTGAGCAGCCGGTGCGTCGTGCTCTTGGTGAGGTCGAGCTTGGTCGCGAGTTCGCTGAGCGTCAGCACCTCGTGGCTCACCGCCTCGATCAGGTCGAGCCCGCGCATCAGCGTCTGGCTGCCTGCGCCGACCGAGCCGGTATCGGCGGGCTTTTCGATAAGTGCGGTGCTCGTCATGCCCACTCCTTAGGACGCAATCCTGCATCCTGGCAACGTAACAAGCGACCGGCCATCGCAGCTGCGATGGCCGGTCGAGGGGGAGGAACGACTAGAACTTGAGCTGGAAGCCGGCGAAGAAGCGCTGGCCAGGATAATAGACCTCCGACGTACCGATGTTCTTGATGTAGGTCTTGGAATATTCCTTGTTGATGTTCTGCATTTCCATGAACAGGCTGTAATGCCACTGCGGGAAGCGGAAGGTGATCTTCCCGTCCAGATAGCCTTCACCCTTCCGGTAGATCGGATTGTTGCCGTTGGTGGAGTTCACCGCCTCCTGCAACCAGTCGGACCGGAAGTTATAGCTCAATCGCGCGTTCAGCCAGTCCTTGTCGTAGAAGACGCTGGCATTGTACGTCCATTTCGACAGGCCCGGATATTCGGTGAGCGGCTGCAGCGTCGCCGAATTGATCAGGTTGGTCCGGATCGCACGGGCGTAGGTGACGTTGCCGCTCGCCCCCAGGCCGTCGAAAGGCTTGGGCAGGAAGGTGAAGGCGGTCTGTGCGCTTGCCTCGATCCCGTCGAGCAGTGCGCCGAAGCCGTTGATCGGCTGGCGTACCGTATAGGTGATGCCGTCCTGGAACAGATCGACGCCGCTGCGGGTGACGTTCGGGACGACGAAGCTCTTCTCGTACTTCTTGTAATAGCCGAGGCTGAACAGCGTATCGCGGTTGGGATACCAGGCGAGGTTAACCTCCCACTGGTCGGCGCGGTACGGAACCAGTGCCGGATTGCCCGCGCTGCAGACGTCGTCGGTCGCGGAGATTGTCGCGTCGTCCAGGCAGTTGATGTTCGGGACGAGGTCGAGCGGCCGCGGCCGGGCGAGGTTGCGCGCCCAGTTGGCACGCATCACCAGGTCGGGCGTGATCTCCAGCGCTGCGTTGAACGCCGGCAGGATGTCGTGATATTCGTTGCGGAGCGACAGCTGCTGCGACGCGAGCGTCACCGTCTCGGTCCCGCCCGTCGCCGTGAACCGGGTCACGCGGCTGATGTTGGTGCCGGTGCCCTGATCGCGGGTATAGGTGTAGCGGACGCCGGCATTGCCGGTCAGCCGCATGCCGAACACGCGGGTGTCGAGATTGCCCATCAGATAGCCGGACGCGATCGTCTCCTTGATCCGCGCCTGCGGAATCTGCGCCAGTCCGTTCGCCTGGAACAACAGGTCCTGATCGAAGCCCGACAGGTCGAAATACTGGCTGAGCAGATCGGAATTGAAGTTGGCGAAGGCGATCCGGCTCGGGATGTTCGACGGTGCGCCCTTCAGACCGGTGAACAGCGGTGCGCCGCCGCTGGTCGCGCCCAGCGAAGTCAGCAGCGAGGCGTATTCGGCCTGCGTCAACTGGTTGGTGTAGGTGCCGTTGCCGGTCTGCGTCGTGCGCGCCGTGACCGTGTTCACGATGTTGGTCGTGTACGACACGTTTGCGGTGGACTGATAGACCGGGGTGGCCGTGCCGCCGCCCGACAGGATGCGCGTGCCGCCGCCGTTGTACAGCAGGTAGCTCTGGCGACGGAACTGGCCGCCGTATTCGATGCTCTTCAGCGGACCGGCATCGACCTCCCAATCGACGTCGAGCTTCAGCTGGTCTTCGGTGTTGCTCGTATAGGTCGGGCGATACTGCACCGTCGGTCCGAGCACGGTCGAGGTCGATGGAGAGCCGGTGCCGTTACCCGGACGGGTGAAGTTGGTGTAGATGCTGGGATCGGCCGGATTGATCGTATCCGGATAGGTGAAGACTGGGATCCCCAGGTCGTTGCGCGTATCGACCTTCACGCCCGACAGGCCGGTGGACAGCGAAACCAGGTTGGTCTGGCCGTTGGTGTTCGCGGTGGAATGCGACACCAGGCCCTTGATCTGGATGCGGTCGAAATCCCAGTCGAAGCCGCCGACGTAATAGCGCGACTTCTGATCGTACTGGAAGTCGCGGCGCTGGACGCCCAGGATGTTGCTCGACCCGCTGTACACGGGGGCGGCGGTGGTACCGATGTTCACCGGATTGGCCGCCGTCGTATAGCTGGTGACGACATGGTTCGCATCGACGGTCGCGCTGCTCTGGACGACCTGCGGGCGCGAGGTGCCGCCGTTGAGGCCGGCGGCCAGCACCGGGTCCAGCGGGAAGCGCTGGAAACGGCCCAGATCGATTGCGTAGTTGGTGTCGAACAGCCGCTGATTGCGGTTGTTGATCGTCGCTTCCGCATAGGCCCGGAAGTTGGGCGCGAATTCATACTGGACGGTCAGGTCGCCCGAGATACGCTTGTCGCGGCGCACAAGGTTACGATAGCGCGGCCCGGTCGACGCCCAGTCGAAGAACTGGGTCTCGCAAGCTAGGCGGCGTGCCGTCGCGTTGGATGTATTCTGGCCACCGACGCCAGCGCAGCTCGCATAGGTGTTGAAGTTCGAATAAAGCGGATCGGCGACCGTCTTCTGATCCGAATGATCGAAGTCGGCGAGCCGGTTATAGTTGGTATTGCTGGCGTAATCCTGGCGCGTGCTCTTGTCGTCATAGGTGACGTTGAGCAGCACGCCGAGGCCGTCGATCAGGAACTTTGGCGTGCCGAGGATCACCGTGCCGCGTGGCCGCCAATCCTGCGTCGTGTCGAGGTGCTGTTCGGAAAAGACGACGCTGCCAAGCGGCTTCTTCAGTTCCAGTGGCTTGCGCGTCTCGACCGATACCGTGCCGCCGAGGCCGCCTTCGGTGAGGTTTGCCGCATAGCCCTTGAACACGTCGATCGACTTGACGAGTTCGGTGGCGAGTTCGCGGAAATCGCCGGCGCGGGTGCCGTTCGCCGACGTCTGGCTGACGCCGTTTATCTCGACGCGGTTGAGGTCGGGTTCGACGCCGCGGATCGACACGGCGACGCCTTCGCCGAAGTCGCGGCTGAGCTGCACGCCGGTGATGCGCGACAGCGAGTCGCCCACGTTCTTGTCCGGGAAGCTGGCGATGTCGTCCGCGACGATCGAATCGACGACGGTGTTGGCGCTGCGCTTGCGCGCGATCGCCGATTGCAGCGATGCGCGGGTGCCGACGACGACGATGTCCTGCGGGTTGACGGCGCCTCCGGCAGTGGCGCTCTGGCCTCCGGCACGGGCGGGGGCGGCATCAGACTGAACGGTGTCCCCGGCAGGTGCCTGGTCGGGGGTCTTGGGCTCGACGGCGGCGGAGGATGGCGCGACGTTGGCGTCGCCTGGCACTGTCGCCTGGCTGTTCTCACGCTGGGGACTCATCGTCTGCGCGGCGACCGGCGACAGGGTGCAACCGAGCGTGATCGCAAGAACCGACGAGGTGGCCAGGGTGCGACGAAGGGCCTTGCGGCTGGCGGTCATGGAATTGATCTCCCCTAAGGCGTCGCGATGCGCGACGATGCGGACGCCGCTTGTCACGACCGTCCTTCTGCTGTGATATGAACGGGTTCTACCCGAAGCTGCGGGATCCTGCGGCGGGCACTCCGGGGTGCCGGGCGGATCGAAACGGTCGCTGCGTTGGCCTTGTCATCGCTACCCCTCCGTTACCGATGCGGCTGTTGCCGTCACCGCGGCATCCTGTGCCGAAGCTGATTAGTCCACATGCTGAACTGCTGTTCCGTTTCTAGATTGCCAAAATTTGAAATGCAATCATGATTATTGAGACAGCGGCAATTGCCGGACAAAAAGTGGCGGTAGGAGAGTAGGATGAGTGGTTTGCGGAACAGGGTGGTGGCACGTCTGCTGGGCGGCGCGCTGGTATTGGCGGTGGGCGGGACAGCTGGGGCAGCGCCCAACCATAGTGTCGAGCGACTCGATCGCGGCCTCGTGGCCGTGCCGGCGAAGGACGGCGGCTGGCTGATCAGCTGGCGGCTGCTGGCCGACGACAGCAAGAGCGCCGGGTTCGACGTCTATCGTGACGGCCGCAAGCTGAACGACCGACCGGTAACGCAGGCGACCGCCTTCGTGGATCCCGCGGGAAGCGGGGGCGCGCGTTATACCGTGCGGAGGATCGACGGCGGCAGGGTGGTTGCGACGAGTCGGCCGGCGTTGATGGCACCGCGGGGGTATCTGTCGATCCCGCTGACTCCGCCGCCCGGCGGCACGACGCCGGACGGGCAGGCCTATGGCTACACTGCCAACGACGCCTCGGTCGGCGATCTCGACGGGGATGGCCGGTACGAGCTGTTGCTGAAATGGGACCCGACCAACAGCCACGACAACAGCCAGGCGGGCTATACGGGCGACGTGTTCGTCGATGCCTACACGCTGGAGGGCAAGCGACTGTGGCGCATCGACCTCGGCCGAAATATCCGCGCTGGGGCGCATTACACACAGTTCCAGGTTTTCGACTATGATGGCGACGGACGCGCCGAGATCGCGATGAAGACGGCGGACGGCACGATCGACGGCGTCGGCAAGCCGATCGGCGACGCCGCAGCGGATTGGCGCGGCAAGGACGGAGAGGTGCCCCAACCCGATCGTACCGGCGCGAAGATCCTGCCCGATGGAACCAGGATGGCGCCGCTGGTCGGACGCATCCTGAAGGGGCCGGAATATCTCACCGTGTTCGATGGCCGCACCGGGCGGGCGCTGGCGACTGCGCCTTATGATCCGCCGCGTTACGTGGGTGGCGATCCGAGTTTCGAACAGCTGCGCGACACCTGGGGGGATGGCTATGGCAACCGTTCCGACCGATTCCTCGCCGGCACCGCATTCCTGGACGGCAAGCTGCCCAGCATGATCTTCGGGCGTGGATATTACGCGCGTACCACCGTGGCGGCGTGGGATTATCGTGGCGGCAAGCTGACCAGGCGCTGGCTGTTCGACAGTGCCGCGCCCGGCAACGGCGACTATGCGGGTCGCGGCAACCACGAACTGAGCATCGCCGATGTCGATGGCGACGGACGCGACGAGGTGATCTACGGATCGATGGCGATCGACGACAACGGCAAGGGGCTGTGGACGCAGCCGCTTTATCATGGCGACGCGATGCATGTCGCTGACCTCGATCCGCTCCGTCCGGGCCTGGAGAAATGGGGCGTGCACGAAGAGGTCGAGCGCAACGGCGGGATCGGATCGGCCCTGCTCGACGCGCGGACAGGCGCGGTGCTGTGGACCAAGCCGGCGGATCGCGACACCGGGCGCGGACTCGCCGCCGACATCGATCCGCGCCACGTCGGAGCGGAGATGTGGGGATCGAACAGCCGTGACCTGTTCGACGTCAAGGGTCGGGCGATCGGCCCGGCGCCCCGCCAGACCAACTTCGCGCTCTATTGGGACGGCGACCTGCTGCAGGAACTGCTCGACGGCACGACGATCAGCAAATGGGACTGGCGATCAGGCACCGCAGTCCCGCTGCTGCACCCCGACGACGTCGCGTCCAACAACGGCACCAAGTCGAACCCGGCGTTGCAGGCCGACATCCTTGGCGACTGGCGCGAGGAGGTGGTGTGGCGATCCGCGGACAATCGTGAGCTGCGCATCTACCTCACCCCGTACCCGACGACGCACCGGCTCGTCACACTGATGCAGGATCCCGTCTATCGCGCCGGCGTAGCGTGGCAGAACACCGCATATAACCAGCCGCCGCACCTCGGCTATTTTCCCGGCAGCCTGACGGCGGGCGAGACGGCGGATTAGCGGGCGCTCCCGGGCAAGTGGCTCGCGTCACAACGGCGCGGGCCGCGCCTTTGCCTGCCGGTCGCCATAGGCAATCGCGCGGAGCAGCGTTTCCGCCGGACCCATATCCCGATGCGTCAGCCACAGGCGACAGGCGATGGCGGAGAGCCCCCAGATCGCCGCCGCGATCAGCCACAGCTGGGGCAGGGTCAGCATGCCGACATATCCCGCGCCGTAGAAGATCAGCGCGCCGAGGATCGATTGCAGGCAATAGACCGACAGCGTCATGCGGCCCATCGCACGGATCGTCACGGCCTGTCCGAACAGGCCGCCGCGGAACAACAGCACGATCACGCCGATATGGCCGATGGTTATCAGCAGCCGCGCAGGCTGGAAGGAAACCTCCGACAACAGCCAGGCCCATTCCGGCGCCAGCGGCGACCCCATGTCCAATCCGGTATGCGTCATCAGGGCGACATGCAGCCCCCGCAGCAGGATACCGCCCGTATAACCGCCGATAACCATGCGCCGGTATGTGGATGCGGACGCGTTGCCGGTCAGGATGCCCAGGCGGAACAACGCCATGCCGATCAGCATGAAGCTGACGCTTTCCGCGATATCGACCCAGCCGGTGATCGTCAGGTTCTCGCGCATCCAGTAGCCGGCTGTCCAGTGGAGCAGCGGCAGCAGGTGCGTGCGGCCGGCGATGCGATCGGCGCGATCCTCGGGTGATATATGGATCCCGGCCTGATGCTGTCGCTCCGCCTCGATCGCGGCCCGATCGTCAGCGCTCAGCGAAGCCGTGTCTGTGCCGGCCAGCGCGGCGCGGGCCGCGGCCGCGTTCCCGCGTTCCAGCTGCGCGACTTGCTGATGCGTCCAGAAGGCTCCGTTCGCGCCGAGCCCCGCGATCAGCAGCACCGCGGCAAGTAGAAGGGTGCGTGGGCGGGCGGAGCGGAACGCGAGCAGGAACAGGCCGCTGATCCCGTAATTCCACAGGATCTCGCCGGGCCACAGGAACACCAGCCACTGCAATACACCGAAACCCATCAGCGCGATGCAGCGACGCGCCCAGATGTCGAGCGGCTTGGTCGATGCGGAAACACCTTCGGCACGACGCAGCATGATGAGCATGCTCGCGCCGAACAACATCGTGAACAGCCCGCGCATGGCGCCCTGCACGAACACCGTTTGCAGGCCCCAGCTGATCCACTCCGCGTTCCACGCCGCAGGAAAGTGTCGCAGCGGATTATCGGCGACGTCGCCCATGCCGTGGATGTTCATCAGCAGGATGCCACAGATCGCAATCCCGCGTAGCACGTCGAGCGTATGGATTCGCGTTAACCCACCGGCAGCGGCCAGAGGATCGCAGGTTTGTCCGAAATGGTCAGACATGGTGGGGCAAGCCAGTGTTTTCCAATTAGATTTCGCCCCCCCGGCTAGAACGCCTTCTGCATGCGCAATCTGCGGCGGAGTTGCCATCGGTTAACGGCAAGCTCCGTCGTGCCAATCCGGGATGGGATCGTTCGTGCGTTCCGGACGGAACCTCAGGCTCCCTGGCCTGTTCGCTCGGCAACTATCGGAAAACAGGGGTGATTGCGCGTGGACGACCAGGGACATCAGGCGCCGAGCCCATGGGCGCTGCCCTTGGGCGGATGGAAATCCGTGCTGGCCCGGACCTGGGCCGAAACGAGCAGCGACAATGTCGGGCTGATCGCCGCCGGTGTCGCCTTCTACGGCTTTCTCGCGCTGGTGCCGCTGCTTGGCGCGATGGTGCTGAGCTATGGCCTCGTTGCCGATCCGCAGGCGGTGATCGCGGATGTGCGGCAACTGACGTCGGTGATGCCCGCCGATGCGGCGAAGCTGGTCGGCGAGCAATTGATGAACGTCGTCCAGTCCTCGGACGGCAAGAAGGGGTTCGGCCTGCTGCTGGCGCTCGCGCTGGCGCTGTTCGGCGCCCGCAACGGCGCGGGCGCGATCATCACTTCGCTCAACATCGCCTATGAAGAACAAGAGAAGCGCGGCTTCATTAAGGTGAACCTGATCGCGCTCGGCATAACCGCCGCTGCCGTGCTGGTCGCGCTGATTGCGGCGATTGCGATCGCCGCGCTGGGCAAGCTTCAGGATCTGCTGCCCGGAACGCCGGGGTTCGTGGTGCTGGTCGGCAAGCTGGGCTCGTATGTGCTGCTGTTGGCAGCGGGGGCAGGAGCGGCGGCAACGCTCTACCGCTATGGCCCATCGCGGTCGCAGGCGCGCTGGGTTTGGCTGACGCCGGGATCGCTGCTCGCCGCGGTAGGCTGGCTGCTGCTGAGCGTTGGCTTCGGTCTCTACGTCGCCAATTTCGGCAATTACAATGCCACGTACGGATCGCTGAGCGCAGTCGTCGTCATGCTGACCTGGCTGTATTTGTCGAGCTATATCCTCATCTTCGGTGCCGAACTGAACGCCGAGTTGGAGCATCAGACCGCCAAGGATACGACCATTGGCACGGCCCTGCCGCTCGGCAGCCGCGGGTCGTGGGTCGCCGACCATGTCGCGGGTGACAAGGGCGAGCGGGCCGCCCCGGCCGGAAGCCAGCGGCGGAACACGGGTGCAATGGCCGAGCTCGCCGCAAGCCGTGCCGCCGCCCGGACGGCGCAGGTCGCCGGTCTGGGCAAGGCTGGGCTGGTGACCAGCGCGACGGCAACGCTGGGCATGCGGCTGCTGCGCAAGCGCGGCCATGCCCGGCAGGGCATCGCATTGCTCGGCGCGACGGCGCTGGCAGCTTGGCTGACGCGCGAACGCTCGCGGGTACAGGCGGTGCTGTTCGACCTCGACGGGACCCTGGTCGACAGCAACGATTATCATGTCGATGCTTGGGCGCGGGTGTTCGAGGAAGGCGGGTACGCCATCGGTCGTGAGGCGATCCACGGCCAGATCGGCAAGGGCGGCGACCTGTTGGTGCCGACGTTGCTGCCGGATGCACCCAAAGCCGAGCAGGAGCGGCTCGCACATCGCCATGGCGAGATCTTCAAGGCGCGCTACCTCGACCTCGTTCGGCCGTTCCCCGGAGCGACCGAGTTGCTTGCACGGGTCAAGGCGAGCGGGCGCAAGGTGGTGCTCGCATCCTCTGCCAGCGGCGACGAGCTGGAGCATTACAAGCAGTTGCTCGGCGCGGAGGATCTGGTGACCGCGGCGACATCGAAGGACGACGTCTCGACCACCAAACCGGCGGGCGATATCTTTGCCGCGGCTCTGGCGAAGGCGGGTGTGCAGCCGGATCGCGCGATCGTCGTCGGCGATACGCCCTATGACATCGAGGCTGCGGCGAAATGCCATGCCGCGACGGTCGCGGTGCGCTCGGGCGGGTTCGACGAGGCGGCGTTGCAGGATGCGGTGGCGCGGTACGACGACGTCGCCGCGCTGCTCGCCGGGTTCGAGGCTTCACCGCTGGCGCGCTGAAACGCTGGGTTGACGGTCGCGCCGTTGCATCATCGGGTCGCCGCGTCCATCGCGGTGCATGGAGGTTCCTGTCATGCCGTCACGTACGTTCGCCGCCCGGTACGCCGCGCTTCGCGACGATATCGGCGATCTGGTCACCCGCCGGCCCGTGCCGGGTCCCGGGCTGGAGCAGGTCGATCCGTTCCTGTTCCTCAACCATCACGGGCCACAGACCTACCGTCCGGGGAACAACGGCCTGCCGTTCGGGCCTCATCCGCATCGCGGCTTCGAAACCGTCACCTTCATCCTCGCCGGCAGCCTGGCGCATCATGACACCGGGCGGCACGCCAGCATCATCGATGCCGGGGGCGTACAGTGGATGACCGCCGGATCGGGGCTGATCCACGCCGAGGTTTCGCCACCCGCTTTCAAGCGCGACGGTGGTGCGCTCGAAATCCTTCAACTGTGGGTGAACCTTCCCGCCCGGCTCAAGATGACGCCGCCGCGCTATACCGGGCTTCAGGCCGATGCGATCCCCGCGATTTCCGTGGCGGGAGGACGGGGCGTGCTGAACCTGATCTCCGGCGCGTTTGACGACACGACCGGCCCGATCGCATCGCTGACCGGCGTGATGATGGCGACGGTGCGCCTCGACGCGGGAGCCGCGGTGGACCTGCCGGCACCGCGGGGACGCGCGGTCTTCCTGTATGTGGTGACGGGCCGGGTGCGGGTAGGCGGCGCGTCGGTCGAGCCATGGCACCTCGTGACGTTCAACGACGATGGCGACAGCGTGACGATCGAGGCGAACGAGCCCGCGACGCTGTTATACGGTCACGCCGATCCGATCGGCGAACCGGTCGTGGCGCACGGCCCATTCGTGATGAACACCCGCGACGAGATCGCGCAGGCGGTTCGCGATTACCAGGCGGGCCTGTTCAACGGGTCGGGCCCGTTGCCGTCGGCGTGATCGTCGGGAGAAGTGGTGCCCGGGGACGGATTCGAACCGCCGACACTGCGATTTTCAGTCGCATGCTCTACCAACTGAGCTACCCGGGCAGGGTGGATCGCGAGGATGCTCGCGTTCGGAAGCGCGGCCTTTAGTCAGCCGAGCCGGCGCTGTCCAGCCCGTCTTGCGCATCTTCGCGTAGCGGCACGCGATATCCTTCATTCAGCCATTGCAGCAGGTCGCGGTCGCGGCAGCCGGGCGAGCAGAAGGGGGCGTGCGCCAAGGTCGTCGGCTTGTCGCAGATCGGGCAGGTGGCGGGGGTCATGGACGGTCCAGTCGGTGGGTGACGCCGGTGCGGCGGGCGAGTTCGGCGATCCAGTCCGGATGCGCGGCGAGCGCGGCATGGACCGGTGCGGGCAGGCGGTGATGGAGCGGACCGCTGGGGGGCTCGCGTTCGAGGCGGCGCAACAGCGCGCGGGCCTGCGCGCCGGCCGGATCGGCGCGGAGCAGTTCGGGGAGCGAGGCGCGGGGGCGGGGGCGCACGATCTGGAGGAAGCCGAAGCCGTTGACCGCGGTGCGCTCGAACGGCTGGGGCAGCGCACTATCGACGGTTTCGGCGACCGCCTGCCGCGCGGCCTTGTCGGCGAGCGTCGGGAAATCGATGCCGATCGAGCCACCGATGCCGTGGCGGCGGATCGCCTGCGCCACGGCACGCGCCGCCGCGATCGCCAGCGGGTCGAGCGGCGGCGGGCCATCGACGTCGAACAGCGTCATCGCCGGCGTCGGCGACATCCGCAACGCGCCGAGCGGAAAGACGATCGCACCATCGCTCGCCTCTTCGAGCAGTTCGGACCAGCCCGCAGCCTCGAGCGCGTCGGGTTCGTGGGCGCGCAGGGTGCGGACGGGCAGGCCGCTGGCGTGCAGCCGTTCGAGCAATGCCGGTCCCGGCCGTTCGGCAGCGTCGGTGGCGACCGCCCGTGGCGGCTTGGCGCGACCGGGTTCCGGTATCGCCTCTCGCACGATCTCGACGGTCAGCGTCGCGCCCTTGGTCACGCCGGCGGGGATGCGCGGGATCACCGCTTCGCTGCCGCCGATGTCGAGCCGGCCCATGCCGCCCGCGGTCAGTTCGACCAGCCGCGCCCGTGCGACGGTGCCGAGGCGAAGCGGACCGGGCCGTTCGATCGCCGCTTCGACGATGCGGTCGTCATCGACCAGCGCGGCGCGCGATTCGCCGATCCCGGCTTCGTACAGCCACTCAGCCAAGCGTCGGGCGCTCAGGCAAGCGGCACGCCGGCGGCACGAAGCAGCGCGCGGGTTTCCATCAGCGGCAGGCCGACGACGCCCGAATGGCTGCCGTGGATGAAGCGGACGAAGGCTTCGGCACGGCCCTGGATCGCATAGCCGCCCGCCTTGCCCTCACCCTCGCCGCTGGCGACATAGGCGTCGACCTCGGCGGGTTCGAGCGGGCGGAACGCGACCAGCGTATCGGACAGGCGATGGCGGAGCGTTCCGGCAGCGTCGATCGCCGCGACCGCCGACAGGCAATGGTGGCGACGACCGGACAGGAGGCGCAGCATGCGGCGCAGGTCGTCGCGATCCGTCGGTTTGCCGAGGATGCGGCGGCCGACGGCGATGGTCGTATCGCCGGCCAGCACGACCTCGCCAGGCGCACGTTCGACCGCGCGCGCCTTGGCGCAGGCGATCCGCAGGACATAGGCGCGGGGCGCTTCGCCGGGCAGCGGCGCCTCGTCGATCGCAGGCGCGGCGATACGGTCGGCGGCAAGGCCGAGGCGCGCCAGCAGCTCGGCACGGCGCGGCGACGAAGAGGCGAGTACCAGCGGCACGGGCGCCGCGCGGCCGACTATTGCGGGCCGGGGCCGCCGCGGCCGGGCATGAAGCGGTAGGTGATCCGCCCCTTGGTGAGATCATAGGGGGTCAGTTCGACCAGCACTTCGTCACCGACCAGCACGCGGATGCGGTTCTTGCGCATCTTGCCGGCGGTATGCCCCAGGATTTCGTGGTCGTTTTCGAGCTGGACACGGAACATCGCGTTGGGGAGCAATTCCACCACGCGGCCGCGCATCTCGAGCAGTTCTTCCTTGGCCAAAAATCAACCTCTGTTCACGTCTGTTGGTGGCGCCTGTAGCGCGGGCGACCGAAAAAGGGAAGCAATGCCGGTGGGTGGAGCGGCGCCGACATCGGCAAGGTCGCGCAGGTCCATGGTCGGCATCATGGATATAGGGACGGCGGCGCGCGCGGACAATCGCCGCACGCCCCGGACTTCCGCGAAGACGGTGGCGGGTGCGAGCTGAAACGTGCACGTCGACGATCAGGACGATGGCAAATAGTGTGGGCGAGAGCGCAGTCAGATACTGTCGGCGCAGGACAGCAGTCAGGCGGGATTATACTTCGCCAGGAACGTCCCCATCGCTTTCAGGAACTCCAGCCGATCCTCGCTGCGGGTAAAATGGTGGTCGGCCAGCGGCTGTTCGATATATTGAAACGGCTTGCCCGCTGATTTCAGGGCATCGGCCATTTGGCGGGATTGTCGGACGGGCACGCGCTTGTCTTCCTTACCGTGCATCAGCAGGATGGGAATGGTCACGTCGGCCGCCCCGAAGCGGGGCGAGACGCTGCGCAGGTCGGGCGTGCGCTTGGTCCAGTAGCGGCCCGCTGTCTTGCCGTTGAGGAACTGGGCGTCATATCGCTTGATTCCGGCGAGGTCGGAGACACCGGCATAGGAAATGGCGCATCGGTAATGCGCACCGTCGCGTTCGGCGGCGCGCAGCGCCGCATAGCCGCCATAGGATGCGCCGGCGATGCAGACCCGCTTGGGATCGGCGATCCCCTGCTTCGCGAGGAAACCGATCGCGTCGACCAGATCGTCCTGCATTTTGAGTCCCCATTCGCCCTCGCCGAGCTTGACGAAATCGGTGCCATAGCCGGACGAGCCGCGATAATTGGGCTGGACGACCGCATAGCCATTCTCGGCGAGATATTGCGCCCACCAGTCCCAGCCTTCGCTGTCGCGGGCGATCGGCCCGCCATGCGGCAGCACGATGAGCGGCAGGTCCTTGGGCGCACGATGCCGGGGCAGGGTCAGGACGGCCTCTATCGGCGTGTTGTCGCGCGCGCTATAGTGGATGGTCTTGACCGGAGAGAGGCTGTTGTTGCCGAGCGTCGCATTCTGGAACCCGAAGCGCTGCATGCGATCGCCGTTGACGTCCCAGTAGAACAACGCTCCGGGCTGCGGCGGGCTGCCGACCTCCACCAGCATGCGGGTGGCGTCGGCGCTGCGCGACACGATCCGCGCGCGGCGATTGCCGACCGCCTTGTCGGCGACCTCCTGAAACGTCTTCATCTTGGGATCGAGCCAGACGATGTGATCGAAGGTATCGGTCATGGAGATGCCATCGACGTCCGTACCGGCGGCATTCTCGACCACGCCGTCGATGTCATAGCCCGGCGCGCCGAAGACCTTCTTGCCGAGTTTCAGATCGGGGAGCGACACTTCGTACAGTTCGTCGCGACCGCCGGTGTCATCGGTGGCGAGCGCGGTGCCGTCGGCGCGGAAGGTGGTCGGCACGACGAAGCTGGTCTTCGCCTTGGGATCGTTACGCGCGATCGTACGGAAGGGTTCGGCGTTGGTGGCGCGGTAGAGCAGCGAGGCTTTGCCACTCGTGTCGTCGTAGCGCATGCCCATCCGGAGGTTGCCCGCGCCGTCGGCGTACCAGTCCCAGACGTTGGTCTGGCCGGCGGCGACGCGGTGGGTCTTGCCGGTCGACAGATCGGCTTCCCATACCGAGGGATAAATATCGTTCATGCTCTCGACGCCCGTCTGCCGCGCGAAAAGGATGCGCGGGGCGCCGTCCCGGGCGCTCCAAAGCAGCGTGTCGGCGCGGAAGCCGGAATGCGGCCAGTCGATTTGCTGCACGACCTTCATATTCGCGCTGACACCCAGCAGCCGGGTGATGTAGACATCGTCGTCCATATACTGCTGCTGCGAGCCGACGCCGACCGCCAGCCACCCGTCGCCAACCCATTTCCACCAATTGATGTCGATGTCCTTGCGCACTTTCACCGCCGTGGGCAGCCGGGTACCGAAGAGCGGAATGACGACGAGATTCTGTACGCCATCGATCGCCATCTTGGCCGCGATCAGCGTGCCGTCCGGGGAAAGCCGCGGCGATTCGAGCCGGGGCAGTTCGGCAAACACTTCGGCGGGAACGACGGCGTTGGGATCGAACTGCCCAGCGCCGCCGTGCGGCGAGGAAGACACCGCTTTTGACGCGGGAGGCTGCCCGACGTTTCGGGGTGTGTTCTGCGCGAGAGCCGAAACGCTGGACGCGAGCAGCATCATGGCGACGATTGGCGTGCGATCAAGCAACATGACGATCTGACTTCCCCGATACGGACCTTGCCCCCAAGATCACGCGGCAAGGCTATCACGGTCCGAGTGCGTGACAAGCGGCTTGTGCGGCGCTTTCACCGGTCCTGACGCACACAACGCGCTATGTCGTGGAAAGGGCGGGGGCTTTCCAACAAGCCCCCGCCACCATCGTGTCCGGCCGGAGATCGATCCTTCGGGGCGAGAGCCCGAAGGATCGAAGGGTCAACCTGCGCCGTGCCCCGCCGCCAGTGCCGCGAGCAGCAGCAGCGCGACGATGTTGGTGATCTTGATCATCGGGTTGACCGCGGGGCCCGCGGTATCCTTGTAGGGATCGCCGACGGTGTCTCCGGTGATCGCGGCCTTGTGCGCCTCCGATCCCTTGCCGCCGTAATTGCCGTCCTCGATATACTTCTTGGCATTGTCCCATGCGCCGCCGCCGCTGGTCATCGACAGCGCGACGAACAGGCCGGAGACGATCACGCCGAGCAGCATCGCGCCCAATGAGGCGAAGCCCTGCGCCTGGCCGGCCACCGCCTTGATGATGAAGTACAGCGCGATCGGCGACAGGACGGGGAGCAGCGAGGGGACGATCATCTCCTTGATCGCGGCGCGGGTGACGAGATCGACGGTGCGGGCGTAGTTCGGGCGGCTGGTGCCGGCCATGATGCCGGGATTGTCGCGGAACTGGCCCCGCACCTCTTCCACCACCGCGCCCGCCGCCCGGCCGACCGCGGTCATGCCGAACGCGCCGAACAGATAGGGCAGCAGCGCGCCGAGCAGCAGGCCGACGATCACGTAGGGGTTGCTGAGGCTGAAATCGACGGTGACGTCGGGGAAGTAGGTTTGCAGATCGGTGGTGTAGGCGCCGAACAGCACCAGCGCGGCGAGGCCGGCCGAGCCGATCGCATAGCCCTTGGTCACCGCCTTGGTCGTGTTGCCGACCGCATCGAGCGCGTCGGTGCGGGTGCGGACGTCGTCGGGCAGGCCGGCCATTTCGGCGATGCCGCCGGCATTGTCGGTGACCGGGCCATAGGCATCCAGCGCGACGACCATGCCGGCGAGCGCCAGCATCGCGGTGGCGGCGAAGGCGATGCCGATGATCCCGGCGAGCTGATAGGTGGCGACGACCGCGACGACGATCACCAGCGTCGGGAGCGCGGTCGCCTCCAGGCTGATCGCGAGGCCCTGGATGACGTTGGTGCCGTGGCCGGTCTGACTGGCGGCGGCGATCGATTTGACCGGGCGATAGTTGGTGCCGGTGTAATATTCGGTGATCCAGACGATCAGGCCTGTGACCGCGAGGCCGATGACCATGCACCAGAACAGGTCCATGCCGGTGAAGCCGGGGATCGCGCCGGCCACGGCGGCCGGACGGTCGAAGCCGGTGGTGAGGTCGTCCGACACCGCATCGAGGAAGCCGGCGCTGCCGATGGTGCGGTGGAGATCGCCCAGCACATATTGCGTGGCGAAGTAGATCGCGGGGATCGACAGCAGCGCGGAGGTCCAGAAGCCCTTGTAGAGCGCGCCCATGATCGTCCCCTTGCCGAGGCGGACCATGTAGGTGCCGATGATCGAGGTGATGATGCACACGCCGCCGACGAGCAGCGGCAGGGTCATCAGGCGCATCAGTTCGGCGCTGTCGGCGCGGATCAGCAGCGCGATCGAGATCATCGTCACGCCGAGGGTGACGACATAGGTTTCGAACAGATCGGCGGCCATGCCGGCGCAATCGCCGACATTGTCGCCGACGTTGTCGGCGATGACCGCGGGGTTGCGGGGATCGTCCTCCGGAATCCCGGCCTCGACCTTGCCGACGAGGTCGGCGCCGACGTCGGCGGCCTTGGTGAAGATGCCTCCGCCGAGACGCGCGAAGATCGAGATGAGCGACGCGCCGAAGGCGAGCGCGGTCAGCGCCTCGACGATGATCCGGTCGTTGGGCGCGTGGCCGGCGGGGCCGGTCAGATACCAGAAGAAGCTGCTGATCGCGAGCAGGCCCAGCCCGGCGACGAGCATGCCGGTGACCGCGCCCGACCGGAACGCCATGGTGAGGCCGCCCTGCAGCGAATGGCGCGCGGCCTCTGCGGTGCGGACGTTGGCGCGCACCGAGATGTTCATGCCGACATAGCCCGCGACGCCCGACAGCACGGCGCCGATGACGAAGCCGACCGTCGAGATCAGCCCGAGCGTGGCGAACAGGATGATCGCGACGATCACCCCGACGATGGCGATGGTGGTATATTGGCGGCCCAGATAGGCCTTGGCGCCTTCCTGGATGGCGGCGGCGATGTCCTGCATCTTCGCATCGCCCGGCGATGCGCGCAGCACTTGCTGGCTGGTGAAGAAGCCATAGACCACGGCGACGACGCCGCAGAGGATGGCGATGGCGACCGTGGTCATTCGCGCAAATCCCTTCTCCTGTTGGCGCCCGGCCGGTGTGCCCCCGGTCTCGTGCGCGTGGCCGAAGGCTATGGCGGTGCGCGGCGGAGCGCAAGCGGTTGTGGCAGGAGCATTTGGCGGCGGGCGAGATGGGTGGCGCGACCGCCCGCATCGTTGCTATGTCGTCGGCATGCGCAACCACCTTGTCCTCCCGCGATCCGCTGCGGCCGCCGGCTTCGATGTCTGAGGCGGGCGCGCCGCAGATCGGCCCCCATATCCAGGCGGTGCGCAAGGGCCGGCAGCTGACGCTGGACGATCTCGCCAAATCATCGGGCGTGTCGCGATCGATGCTGTCCCAGATCGAACGGGGGCAGGCCAATCCGTCGCTCGCCACGGTATGGGCGCTGTGCAACGCGCTGAAGATCGACATCTCTGAGCTGATCGTCGGGCAGGTGAGCGAGCGCCGTCCGCATATCGAGGTGGCGTCGGCATCCTTCACGCCCGAGATCAAGACCGAGGATGGATCATGCACGCTGCGCATCCTCAGCCCGGCCAATCATGCCGAGGAATATGAATGGTATGAGCTGATCTTCCAACCGGGCGGTGCGCTCGATTCGCAGCCGCATGCCAAGGGCACGCGCGAGCATCTGACGGTGCTGGAGGGCGCGGCGCAGGTGCGGGTCGGGACGGAGGAGGTCGACGTGCCGCTGGGCGCGACCGCGCGATACCCCGCCGACGTCGCGCATACCATCACGGCGGTGGGCACGGGCGTGACGCGCGCGCTGCTGGTGATGACCGTCTGATCGTATAATTTCTCTTATCCAGCATACTGGACGCACCTTCCGTTATACCGTACGACGGTTGCGAAGGAGGCCGGTCCATGGATTCGCAATTTTTCGAACGTCTGTCTGCCGAGCTGGTCGAGATGGAGGCCGCGGGGCTGTTGAAGCCGGAGCGTGTCTTGTCGTCGCCGCAGGACGGACGGGTGAATATCGGCGGGAAACAGGTGCTGAACCTGTGCGCGAACAACTACCTGGGTCTGGCGAACGATCGCCGCGTGATCGACGGCGCGCTGAACGCGACGCGCGAATGGGGCGCGGGGCTGGCTTCGGTGCGGTTCATCTGCGGCACCCAGGATATTCACAAGGCGCTGGAGCGCAGCATCGCCGATTACCTCGGCTATGACGATGCGATCCTGTTCGCGGCGGCGTTCGACGCCAATGGCGGCGTGTTCGAACCGCTGTTGAGCGATCAGGATGCCATCGTCTCCGACAGCCTGAACCACGCGTCGATCATCGATGGCGTCCGCCTGTCGAAGGCGAAGCGCTACCGCTTCGCGACCAACGACATGGACGATCTGGAACGCGTGCTGAAACAGGCACGGGCCGAGGGCGTGCGGTCGATCCTGATCGTCACGGACGGCGTGTTCTCGATGGACGGCACGATCGCGCAGCTCGATACGATCGCCGATCTGGCGGAGCGCTATGACGCACTGACCATGGTGGACGATTGCCACGCGACCGGATTCGTGGGGCCGCAGGGCGTCGGCACGCCCGGCCTGCGCGGCGTACAGGGCCGGATCGACATCATCAGCGGCACCTTCGGCAAGGCGCTGGGCGGAGCGATGGGCGGCTTCATCGTCGCCGCGCAATCGGTGATCGACGTGTTGCGCCAGCGCGCGCGGCCGTATCTGTTCTCCAATTCGATCACCCCGGCGGTGTGCGGCGCGAGCCTCGCGGCGATCGCCGTTGCGCGCTCGGCGGACGGCGATGCCCGCCGCGAACGCATTCGCGCCAATGCGGCCGTGTTCCGCACGCGCATGGCGGATGCCGGGTTCGAACTGGTGCCCGGCGAACATGCGATCGTGCCGGTGATGCTCCACGAAGCGGCGCTCGCCCAACAGATGGCGTCCGCATTGCTCGCAGCCGGGGTGCTGGCCACGGGCTTCTACTTTCCCGTCGTTCCCAAGGGGAAGGCGCGCATCCGGACGCAGATGTCCGCCGCGCATAGCGCCGACGACATCAACACGGCCGCCGATATCTTCATCGAGGTCGGCCGCACATTGAGGATCATCTGATGGACACGCTGACCCTCGACAAACCCGCCACCGTCATCCGCAACGACGTGATGAAGGGCCTTGGCAAGCTGGAGCCGCGCGAAGGCATTTGGGCGACCACCGCGCCGATCCCCGAATGCGGCCCAGACGACGTGCTGATCCGCATCAAGAAGACCGCAATCTGCGGCACCGACATCCATATCTACAATTGGGACGCCTGGGCCAGCAAGACGATCCCGACGCCGATGATCACCGGCCACGAATATGCCGGTGAGATCGTCGAGATCGGATCGGCGGTGTCGCGCGACCTGCATGTCGGCCAACGCGTATCGGGCGAAGGCCATGTCATCGACATCGACAGCGCCGCCGCGCGCGAGGGGCGCTTCCACCTCGACCCGAATACCGTCGGCGTCGGCGTCAACCGGCAGGGCTGTTTCGCCGAATATCTCGCCATCCCCGCGTTCAACGTCGTCCCGCTGCCCGAATATGTCAGCGACGATATCGGTGCGATCCTCGATCCGTTCGGCAATGCCGTCCACACCGCGCAGCAGTTCGACCTGATGGGGGAGGATGTGCTGATCACCGGCGCCGGCCCGATCGGCATCATGGCCGCGGCGATCGCGCGCCGCGCGGGTGCGCGGTCGGTGGTGTTGACCGACATCAACCCCTATCGCCTCGACCTCGCCACCCGGGTCGCGGACGTGCGTCCGGTCGATGTGTCACGCGAGGATCTGCGCGACGTGATGGCGCAGGAGGGCATCGCCAACGGCTTCAGCGTTGCGATGGAAATGTCCGGATCGATCCCGGCGATCCGCCAGGCGGTGGATGCGCTGATGATGGGCGGCAACCTTGCCATGCTCGGCATTCCCGCCGACACGATGGAGGTCAACTGGTCGGATATGATCTTCAAGGCGCTGACGATCCGCGGCGTCTATGGCCGGGAGATGTTCACGACCTGGCGCAAGATGCTGGGGCTGATCCGCAACGGACTCGACCTCACGCCGTTGATCACCCACCGGTTCGCCGCGGACGATTTCCAGCAGGGCTTCGACGCGATGCGCTCGGGCCAGTCGGGCAAGGTCATCCTGGAATGGCAGTGACGGGCGTCTGATCGTCCAGGCCGAGGCCGGACCCTGGGCGGTCCGGCCTCATCCTCGCGCGGTTCAGGTGTCGCCGTGCTGGAAGCCGAGCCGCGCCGGCAGCGGAACGGCCTCGTCGCCGTCCATCAGCCGCAGGCCGGCGCCGCGCGCAAAGCGGCCGATGCAGGTTGCCTGCACCATCGGCATCGTGTCGGCGGGCATTGCGAACAGCAGCTCGTAATCGTCGCCGGCGCTTGCCGCCCGCAACCGCGCCGCCCGATCCTGTCCGACATGCGCGCGATAGGCATCCGACAGCGGCACGGCAGCGAGGTCCAGCTCGACGGCCAGTCCGCTCGCCGCCGCCATGCGAGCGGCGTCGATCAACAGCCCATCGCTGATGTCCATCATCGCATGCGCGATACGGCTGAGCACCCGGCCTTCTGCCAGTCGCGGCACCGGCCGACGATAGCGGGCGGCGAGGTCGGCCGGCCCCGGCACGCCTTGCGCGATCTCCAGCCCGGCGCCCGCGTCGCCGATCGTGCCGGTCACCCACAAGGCGTCGTTCTCGCCCGCGCCGCTGCGCGGTGGGGCCGGGGTGTCGCAGCCGAAGGCGGTGACGGTGAGGAAGCGTGGCGCACCGGCGGGAAGCGTCACCGTGTCGCCGCCGAGCAGGGTGGTGCCGCAGGCGGCGAGCACCTCCGCCAGCCCGACGAGAAAGGCGCGGTCCCAGGCATCATCCGACAGCGGATAGTTGAGCAGGATGCCGTCGGGCCTGGCGCCCTTGCCGGCGATGTCGGACAGGTTGGTCGCGACGAGCTTCCACGCCACATCGGCGGGCGCATCGGTGGCGAGGAAGTGGACACCCTCGACCAGGGTGTCGGTGGTGACGACGAGCGGCGCGTGGACCAGCCGGGCCGCATCGTCGCGCAGCCCGCGCGCGGCAGGGTGGAGCGGCAGGGTGCGCAACGCGGCGAGGAAGTCGGCTTCGGTCATGGTCTGTCTCGCTCTCCGGCGCGGAGAGGGTGATGCGATCAGGCGCGCACATCCTTGGCGATGCCGTCGAGCAGGCCGTTGACGAACCCCGCCTCGCGCCGTTCGTAGAAGGCGTGGGCGACATCGACATATTCGCTGATCGTCGCGCCGACCGGCACGTCCTTGCGCGCCATCAGTTCGTAGGTGCCGGCGCGCAGGATCGCCTTCATCGGCTTGTCGAGCCGCGCCAGCGTCCAGCCGGATGCGAGCTTGCTCTCGATCGCCAGGTCGATCTCTCCGGCGCGGGCGGTGGTGCCGCGGACCAGATCGTCGAAGAAATCGACATCGGCCTCTGCATATTCCGCATCCTCGATCGTCGCGCCGAGCCGGTGGTTGTGGAATTCGTGGAGCAGCACGGGCACAGCGGTGCCCTCCATCTCGTGCTGATAGAGCGCTTGTACGGCGGCGAGGCGGGCGGCGGCGCGCGCCTGGGTGCGGTTCGGGGTCTGGGACATCGGGCGGGCATGTAGTCCGGTGCGCGCCATCCGTCACCCCTTAGCCCGTGCGCGTAACGCAGGGGCATCGCCGAGGCGGCGACCTGATCGCGTTCGCCGCAAGAATAATCCCCCTCCCCGGTGGGGTGGGAGGGGGATCGCCGCGCGGCGAGGGTGTCATCCGCGCGGATCGCGGGTGCCGACCGGGAGGGTTCGGCACCGCGCAATCGGTAGTAATGAAATCAGGGCATCAGCACCGTGTCGACGACGTGGATCACGCCGTTCGACTGCATGACGTCCTTGATCGTGACGATCGACTTGCCGCCCTTGGCATCGGTCAGCACCAGCTTGCCCATCTTCATCGATGCGGTGAGCGGTTCGCCCTGCACCGTGGTCAGCGTCGCGGTGCCACCGCCAGCCTTGATCGCGGCGGCGATCTGCTTCGACGTCATCGTGCCGGCAACGACATGATAGGTGAGGATGCTGGTCAGCGTCGCCTTGTTCTCGGGCTTGACCAGCGTGTCGACGGTGCCGGCCGGCAGCTTGGCGAAGGCGGCGTTGGTCGGGGCGAAGACGGTGAACGGACCCGGGCCCGACAGCGTGTCGACCAGGCCGGCGGCCTTCACCGCGGCCACCAGCGTGGTGTGATCCTTGGAATTGACGGCATTCTCGACGATCGTCTTGGTCGGATACATCGCGGCACCGCCGACCATCGGATTCTTGGCGGCCGACATTGCGGGGCCGGCGGCGAGCAAGGCGACGGCAGCGATCGCGCCGCGGAACTGAAGCTTGGTCATTCGGTCATCCTTCTCGTGTCGCACCCTGGAAGGGTTGCTGCGAGAAGATACGCTGGCGCGGCGCAACGGATGCCTGCCGCCGCGATCACCGCGCCTATCCCGTTGGCACGGCAGCGAAGTTTCTTTTGCCGGACCGGGCCGGTCGTGGCGCATCGGGGGAGTGGGCGGCAGGCCGGTCAGCCTTCGGGAAGGGCAGGGTGCAGGCCGCTGCCCGCATGCCCTATCGATTGAGGCGCAGTCGTAGCGCCACGGAGCGCGCATGGGCCGGCAAGCCTTCCGCCTCCGCCAGCGCGACGGTGGCGGGGCCGAGTTCGGCGAGTGCGGTTTCGTCGAGCCCGAGGAAGCTGGTGCGTTTCATGAAGTCGAGCACCGACAAGCCGCTGGCGAAACGGGCGCGGCGGCCGGTGGGCAGGACGTGGTTGGGGCCGGCGACGTAATCGCCGATCGCTTCGGGCGTGTGGCGGCCGAGGAAGACGCTGCCGGCGTGGCGCACGCGGTCGAACAGCGCCTGCGGGTCGTCCACCGCGAGTTGCAGATGTTCGGGCGCGAGCCGATCGATCAGCGGGCAGGCCTGTTCGAGCGTATCGACCACGACGATCGCGCCATTGGCGTCCCAGGCGGCACGGGCGACGGCGGCGGTCGGCAGGATCGCGAGTTCGGCGTCCACCGCGGCGGCGACGCGATCGGCATAAGCGGCATCGTCGGTGAAGAGGATCGATTGGGTGGTGATATCGTGTTCGGCCTGGCTGAGCAGGTCTGCCGCCGTGGTCCGCGGGTCGTTTGCGGCATCGGCGACGACGACGATCTCGCTCGGCCCGGCGACCATGTCGATGCCGACGACGCCATAGACCTGCCGCTTCGCTTCCGCGACCCAGGCATTGCCGGGTCCGGTGACCACGTCGACGGGCAGGATCCGGCCCGCGCCATAGGCGAGCGCCGCAACCGCCTGCGCGCCGCCGATCCGCCACACCTCGTCGACGCCGGCGAGATGCGCGGCGGCGAGGACGAGGCTGTTGATCTGGCCGTCCGGCGTCGGCGTGACCATCACGAGGCGCGCGACGCCGGCGACCTTTGCGGGGATCGCGTTCATCAACAGCGACGAGGGATAGGCGGCGCGACCGCCGGGAACGTAGATGCCCGCGGCATCGACTGCGCTCCACCGTGCGCCGAGGCGGACGCCGGCGTCGTCGGTGTAATCGGTGTCGACCGGCTTCTGCCGCTGATGATAGGCGCGGATGCGCGTGGCGGCGAGATCGAGCGCGGTGCGCAGGCCCGGCTCCAGCGCCTCATAAGCGGCGGCGCAGGCGGCGGGTTCGATCCGCCATCCGGTCTGCGACAGGTCGTGGCGGTCGAGCTTGCGGGTGAAGGCGTCCACCGCCGCCTCGCCATCGTCGCGGACCGCGCGGATGATCGTCGCCACGTCGCGGGTGACATCGGCGGAGGCTTCGCGGCGCCCCTCGACCAGCGCGGTGAAGGCGTCGGCGAAGCCGGCGTCGCTTGTGTCGAGCCGGATCATGCCGCCTGCTCCTGCGCGACGGCGCGGCGGAACGCCTCGACCAGCGGCACGACTTCGGGACGGGTCTTCATCGCGGCGCGGTTGACGATCAGCCGGCTGGTGACTTGGGCGATCACCTCCACCTCGACCAGGCCGTTTTCCTTGAGCGTCTTGCCCGACGAGACGAGGTCGACGATGCGCGGCGCGAGGCCGAGCGTCGGCGCGAGTTCCATCGCGCCGTTCAGCTTGACGCATTCCGCCTGCACCCCGCGTGCGGCGAAGTGCGCGGCGGTGGTGTGCGGATATTTGGTGGCGACGCGGACGTGGCTCCAGCCGCGGGGATCGTCGTCCGCCGCCATGGCGGCAGGCTCGGCGACCGAGATGCGGCAATGGCCGATGCCGAGGTCGACGGGAGCGTAGAGTTCGGAATAGCCGAATTCGGCGATGACGTCCGATCCGACGATGCCGAGCTGCGCCGCGCCATGCGCGACGAAGGTCGCGACGTCGAAGGCGCGGACGCGGATCAGTTCGATGTGGGCGATATCGGTGGCGAAGCGCAACGCGCGGCTGTCCGGATCGCCAAACGCGGCCTCGGGATGGATCCCGGCGCGGGCGAGCAGCGGAAGAGCCTCGGCGAGGATGCGGCCTTTCGGCACGGCGATGACCAGGGGGGTGGAGGAAGTGGGCACGGGTCGGGCTTTACTGACGGGGCCTGACGGGCGCAACAGACGCGGAAAGGAGACGGCGCATGGGAAGCGAAGCGGATAATCGGGCGGCGTTCGCGGTACAGGCGGGCTATTGCGCGGCGATGGCGGCGCCGATCACCGCGGCGATATGCTCGTCGCTCGGCCGATGCCTGGATCGGGACAGCGCGACGGGGCGGCGCTCGCTCGACTGGGCCGGCGAACCGGTGGCCGATGCGCTGGCGCTGCGGCTGGTCGGCGGCCTGCACGCGCTGCACCGCGCAGGTGGCGACGCGGCGCTGGATCGGGTGTTTTCCGGCACGTCCGACGACGTGGATGCGGCGCTGCGATCGGTGCTCATCCGGCACGATGCCGTGCTCGCGCCGTGGCTCGACGGGCCGCCGCAGACCAACGAGGCGGCGCGATCGGCGGGACTGATGACCGGGATGCTGCATCTGGCGCGCCGGTTCGGTCCCCGGATCGAGGTGCTGGAGATCGGATCGAGCGCGGGGCTGAACCTGATGATCGGCCGCTACCGCTTCGATCTGGGCGGCGTCGTGGTGGGTCCCGATGCGGCGCGGGTGTCGATCGCGCCGGACTGGCGCGGCGACGCCCCTCCCGCCGCGGAGGTCGAGATCGTGGCGTCGCGCGGTGTCGATATCGCGCCGGTCGACGTGTCCGACCCTGCACAGGCGGCGCGGCTGGAGGCCTATGTCTGGGTCGATGCGCAGGAGCGCCTGTCGCGACTGGCGGCGGCGATCGGGGAGGTGCGGACGCACGGTGTCGAGCTGGTGCAGAGCGACGCCGCCGACTGGGTGGAAGCGCAGCTTGCCCGGCCGCAGCCGGCGGGCGTGACGCGGGTGCTGATGCATTCGGTGGTGTGGCAATATCTTCCAGCGGAAGGGCGGGCGCGGATCGGCGCGGCGATGGCGGAGGCCGGTGCGCGCGCGACCGTCGATCGGCCGCTCGGCTGGGTGATGATGGAGCCCAACCGCGATCTGCACCGGCACGAGGTGCGGGTACGCGGCTGGCCGGGCGACACCCCGATGGAGCTGGTCGCGTTCACGCACGCGCATGGCGCCTGGGTGGAGGGCCTCTCGCCGCCCTACGAAACGCGCGACTATGTCATGCGGCGCGGCGCGTATGAAGCGGACTGAGCCGGTGCGGGCCGATTGCCGGTCCCTGCGCGTTGCTGCCCCATGACAGGGGGCGTGCGATCATGACGGGTGGGTATCTGGCGGGGCGGGGCGCTTACCTGTGGCGGCAATTGACGCGGCGGATCTGGCTGCGGGCATCGCTGTTCAGCCTCGCCAGCGTGGCGGTCGCGCTGGTCGCATCATGGGCGGCGCCGTTCATCCCGGACGAACTCAGCCTGACGGTCGGCGGCAAGGCGGTGGACAATATCCTCGGCATCCTGGCGTCGAGCATGCTCGCGGTCACGACGTTCGCGCTGTCGGCGGCGGTGACCGCCTATGGCGCGGCGACCAACACGGTGACGCCGCGCGCGACGCAATTGCTGGTCGAGGATCGCTTCACCCAGAACGCGCTGTCGACCTTCGTCGGCACCTTCCTGTTCAGCATCGTCGGCATCATCGCGCTGACCACCGGCTATTACGGAGACAAGGGGCGGGTGGTGCTGTTCTTCGCGACGGTCGTGGTGGTTGCGATCGTCGCGATCACGCTGCTGCGCTGGATCCAGCATCTGTCGAGCTTCGGGCGCGTGCGCGACACGATCGAACGGGTGGAGCAGGCGGCCACGGATGCGATGACCGCGTGGGCGGAGGCGCCTTCGCTCGGCGGCTGCGCACCGGTCGCGGTGCCGGCGGATGCCCGGCCGGTCTTCGTCGCGGACACGGGCTATATCGGGCACATCGATATGAAGGCGCTCGCCCGGATCGCCGAGCGCGCGGGCGTCGTCATCCATGTCGCGGCACTGCCCGGTGCGTTCGTCCACGCCGCGCGTGCGGTCGCCGCGGTCGAGGGCGATGCGGGGGAGGACGTGCTGAAGAATATCGCGGCGGCCTTTGCGGTGTCGCACGACCGTGATTTCGAACAGGATCCCCGCTTCGGCCTGATCGTGCTGGGCGAGATCGCCTCGCGCGCGCTGTCACCGGCGGTGAACGATCCGGGCACCGCCATCCAGGTGCTGGGCGCCGGCCACCGCGTGTTGCTGGCGCTGGTCGATACGCGGCGGGGCGACGCACCCGGCTTCGCGCGCGTGCATGTGCCGCGGCTGGGAATCGCCGATCTGATCGACGACATCTTTCGCCCGATCGCGCGCGACGGCGCGGCGGTGATCGAGGTGCAGTTGCGGTTGCAGGCGACGCTGTCGGCGCTGGCGGCGCATGCGCCCGCGACCTTCGGAGACGACGCTGCCCGTGCCGCGGCGGAGGCGCGGGCGCGGGCGGAAGCGGCGATGGCCCCGTCGGACCTTGCGGTGCTGCGGGCGGCGTAACCGGGGAGGGCGTGGCCCTCCCCGATGCTCACCGCTTAGTAGAAGAAACGGTTGTAGACCTGCACTACGCGACCCGAGCGCGTGTCGACCAGCACGACGTCATTGCCGTAGCGCACCCAGCGCTGATAGCCGTAGCCCGGACGCGGCAGGCGATAGGTGCCATAGTCGTTGATCCAGTAGTTGCGGCCGTAATATTCCGGCGTGAAACGATAGCCGACGTTCACCGGACGATAGCGATAGCCGCGCGGGCCGGCATAGCCGCCGCGGGTGTAGACGTTGCGGTGGCTGTTGCGATAATCGCGCCAGTCCTCGCGGGTCTCCTGGCGATCCTCGCGCAGTTCCTGGCGAGCTTCGCGGACGTCGCCGCGGTCGCCGTTCGCGCGGGCCCGTTGCACATCGCGACGGTCACGCTGGAGTTCGCGCTGGTCCTGGCGCACTTCGCGCGCGCTCTGGGCGCTGGCGGCCCCGGCGGGCAGGATGGTCGCTGCTGCCAGTGCGGCAATGATGATCTTACGCATGGATGATCTCCTGAATACGTGCGCCCGGTGCCGGCCTGCGACATCAAGGGCATGAAGCCTTTCTGCGCCTGTCCAACTGAACGCACGAGGAATGCGTCGGTCAGCAACGGGAAAGGCGGCGGGATAACCGATGTTGGGCACGAGCGTTCCGTGGCGGGGGGGCGTCACTGTGCCGGCGGAGACGGGCTGACGTCTTGCGCCGGGACCGGCGGCGCGTTTTTTCTCGCAGCACTGACGAACGCCGGCACGTCTGCTGCGGGAAGAAGTTTTCGTGTGTCATGGAGCACTTGCGCGTGCCCCGGCCGATCCGGCAAATACCGGAGCCCGACAGGTGCCGGGTGTCGGCGCACCGGTGCTATTGCGAGCGCCATTACCAGCCTGCATAAGACCGCGTTCCCTTCCGATGGAGGCGGAGCCGTGCAGTCGAAGACCGGGGACGATGGCTCGATCGTGCCTGCTACGTGAATATCGTCGGTTCGTCTCTTTCAGAAAGCTTCTCGATGCGTTTGCTCGCTTGCTGCCTTTCGATTTCCCTGATCGCCGGCACGGCGGAAGCGCAACAGCGGCCGGTGGTGACGGACGCCGATTATACCCGCGCCATGCGCCAACTCGGTCCGTGGACGGCTCCGCTGGTCGACCACGCGGTGCGCGCGGTGAATTGGGTCGACGCGAGCCGCTTCTGGTACGTCGACACCGATCATGGGGTGCCGACGATCATGCTGGTCGATGCGGAGAAGGGCACCAAGGCTGCTGCGTTCGATACCAAGGTGCTCGTTGGCGCATTGAACGCGGCCGGGCTGACGGAGCGGGATGCGACGAAGCTCGGCTCGATCGGCTTCGAACCGGATTTGGCGAAGAACACGGGGATCGTGAGCGTCCGCGGGGAGCGATATTCGTGCGCGCTCTCCCAGCCTTATGGCTGTAGCAAGGTGATCGCGCCGCAGACGGGGCAGGCCGCCCGGCAAGCCCAGCCAGCGGGAGTGCCGTCGCCGGACGGCAAGCGTGCGATCTTCGTGCGTGACTGGAACCTCTGGGTCCGCGACGTGAGCAGCGGTGCCGAGCGACAGCTGACCACCGATGGCGTGAAAGACTTCGGCTACGCGACGGACAATGCGGGCTGGCGGCATTCGGGTCAGGCGATCGTGATCTGGTCCCCGGATTCGAGGAAGGTCGCGACCTTCCAGCAGGATCAGCGGACAGTGGCCGATTTCTCGACCACGACGACGCAGGTCGGCCATTCCGTCGTCGACACATGGAAATATCCGTTCGTCGGCGACAAGGAGATCTTCAAGATCCAGCGCGTCATCATCGACGTGGACGCAGGGACGATGACCCGGCTCAAGATGCCGGCGGACCTGCATCGGTCGTCGCTATGCGATGACGTGGTGTGCGGCGAAGGCCCGCAGGACATGCAATGGGCGAAGGACGGCAGGACGCTCGCCTTCGTTTCCACGTCGCGCGACCACAAGGTGGAATCGGTCCGCATCGCCGATGTGGCTACGGGCGCGGTGCGCGACGTGTTCACCGAGACCGTGCCGACCTGGTTCGACAGCGGGTATAACGACGAGGGGACCAACTGGCGCTATCTGTCGGAGCGCGGCGAGATCCTGTGGTGGTCGCAGCGCGACGACTGGGGCCATTATTACCTGTACAACGCCGGCACCGGCAAGCTCGTGCGACAGGTGACGCATGGGCAATGGAACGTCGACCACCCGATCTATATCGACGAGCGTACGGGCAAGATGCTGGTCGCCGGCGTCGGGCGGGAGGCGGGCGTCGATCCCTATTACCGCAGCATCTATGCGATCGATCTGAACGGCAGTCGCCCGAAGCTGCTGACGCCGGAGCGGCAGGACCATATCGCGGTGCCGTCGAGCGACGGGCGCTACTTCGTCGATATCTATTCGACACCGCAAGAGCCGCAGACCGCGGTGTTGCGGCGAGCGGACGGAACGGTGGTCGAGCAACTGGCGAAGGGCGACGTCACGCGCCTGCGGGCGACCGGCTGGCAGGCACCGACGAGCATCGCCGTTCGGTGCAGCGACGGCAAGACGCTGTGCCACGGGCTGCTCTTCAAGCCGTCCGGGCTCGATCCGCGGCAGAAATATCCGGTCATCGATTATATCTATCCGGGTCCATTCATGGGCACGATCGCGTCCCGCCAGTTCGTCGCGTCGGCGGGTGACGCAGGTGCGTTGGCACAGCTCGGCTTCGCCGTCGTGGAGATCGACGGCATGGGAACGCCGCGGCGGTCCAAAGCCTTCCAGGACTATTATTTCCGCGACATGGGCAAACAGGCGGTGCCCGATCAGGTCACCGGGATCCAGGATCTGGCCTCGCGCAATCCCTGGATGGACATCGACCGGGTCGGCATGTGGGGCCATTCGGGCGGCGGCAATGCGACGGCGACGTCGATGTTTCTATACCCCGATTTCTTCAAGGTCGGCATTGCCGAGAGCGGAAATCACGACAACCGGAATTACGAGGACGATTATTACGAGAAATACTTGGGGCTGCTCAAAAGTCGCGGCAAGACGACCAATTACGATCTGCAGGCCAACCAGGATATTGCCAAGAACCTGAAGGGCAAGCTGCTGCTCGCGCACGGCATGCTGGATGACAATGTGCCGCTTTCCTCGACGCTGCTGGTCGTCGATGCGCTGGAAAAGGCGAACAAGGACTTCGATCTCGTCCTGTTCCCGCGAGCGCACCACGGATACGGCGATCAGTCGAGTTACATGATGCGGCGTCGGTGGGACTATTTCGTCGAGCACCTGATGGGGGCAACGCCGCCGAAGAATTTCCAGATCGTCGGTCCCGGCGCTGGCAAGTAAAATACCGGGGCGGTCGGCTTGTCGGCGGTCGGAGATGCCGGCTCGCTGATGAGCGGATGTCCGTCTTTGGTGGGAGCGGAACGGCGGCTTTCGAGAAGGCGGGTGGCGAGAAGGCGGGTGGCGATAGCCGACATTACGCGGCTTCTGCCCTTCCCAAAAAGGATGGTCGAGTGAGAATCTGACAGGCTTCTCAAAACTCGCTTGGCAGGCAAATCGAGAAACAATCGGTGACGATGCAAGGCCGTCCAACGCGATTGCCTTGCATTGCAAGTTGCCTTGATCCAATACCCTTGCATGGCAAGGCAATCAGATGATTCGCAGGAAGCGATCGGCAGGTGGGAGGTCCAGCTTCGCAAAGGGGTGCTGGAGTTCGTCATCCTGTTGTCGCTTAGCGACCGCGAGCAATATGGCTTCGAGCTGATCTCCGGGATCGCCAAGCGCGCCGCGATCGACGTGCCGGAAGGGACGCTTTATCCGCTGATGCTGCGCCTGGCGAAGGACGGGCTGATTTCGTCGCGCCTCGCCGATGGCGATGGTGGCGCACCCCGCAAATACTACGCCCTGACAGCCCAGGGCCGGGAGCTTCTGCGGGGCATGATCCCGTCATGGTCGAAGCTCGCCGCCTCCGTCGATAGCCTGCTGCCAGGAGCGTCCGCATGACCCCCGCTTTCACCGACCCTGCCGCTCGCCGTCGCTGGGACGCCTATTTCTACGAGGTCGATCGCCTGCTCGCGCGCGCAGATGCGGACGCGGCCGAAATGCGCGGCGATCTGGAAGCGCATGTCGTTGACAGCATGGCTGCTGCGTCGGGGGGAAACGAAGGGGAACGGCTCGACGCGGCCCTGTCGCGTCTCGGCCGGCCGATCGACTACCTACGCCCACTGCTCGCCGACCAGCTGATCGAGCGTGGCACCCTGACCTACAGTCCGATTACAATCGCGCGGGGGCTTTCCTATGCAGTCATGGCCGGGTCGCGACGAGCGGTGATTGGTCTCGCATTTGGCCTAGGCTATTTGCTGCTCGCCATTTTCACCAGCATGGCGCTGCTCAAGCCACTCTGGGGCGAGCATGTTGGTGTGTTCCGCTATGCGGACGGCACGGTCAGCGCCGGCATCATCGCACAATCTGACGGCGCTCGCGAACTGCTTGGCTGGTGGTCGATCCCCATCGCGTTGCTGCTGGCGGCATTGCTCTATGTCGCGCTCACCAAGGGACTTCGGACTCTCCAACAGCGGCGCTGAACCTTTGCCTTAAAACCTCGCATAACAAGGAAATCATGGTGGCTGACAAGACGGCCGGTCGCACGCGACCGGGTGCGATGGCGTTCGTCCTGCTGACGGTAGCGTTGAGCTGGTCGATCTGGATCGCAACATGGCTGGCAACCGGACGACCGAGTACGTTTCACGGTCCAGGAGCCATGATGGCGGCGATCTATGCCGGTTCGTTCGGGCCGGGTGTGGCTGCGGCCATTTTGTCTGCGATTTCGCGCCCCGGCTCGCTCAAGGAATGGCTGCGCGGGTTCATCCGCTTACGCTGTGGATGGCGCGCCTATACCGCCGCGCTGCTGCCATTCCCGTTGGCGCTGCTCTTCCTGACGATCGCCCTCGGCTATGCCCCACGGCTTGAAGAGCTGCATGGTCAGGCACCGATCCTCCTATATTTGACGGTGTTTCCCGTTTCGATCTTCAACGGTGTGGCGACCGCGATCATGGGTGCTGGTGCGTTGGGAGAGGAAGGCGGGTGGCGCGGTTATCTGTTGCCTCGTCTGCTGGAGCAGGGTGGCGAGGTACGCGCCTCCCTCACTATCGGCATCGTCTGGGCGCTGTGGCATCTGCCGATCATGGCCATGTTCGCCGACTGGCGAAGTGGCGTTCCCTTCGTCGCCTATCTCCCTCTCTACACGCTCGGCGTCATCGGCCTGTCCTTCGTAATGTCGCGTGTATGGCTGACCGGCCATGGCAGCCTGATCCCCTGTATCTGGCTGCATGGGCTGGTGAACGCCGTTGGCGGCATAGCCTTTGACCGTAGCCTGTGGACGAGCCGCTGGTCGCCGGAAGCCAGTACGGGGCATTTCGCTATCGCTGCGGCCCTCACCGCCGCCTTCCTGTTCTGGGCTGCACGATTGAAGCGACATTCTTGATGCCAGCGCAGGCACGTTCCCGATTGGGAACCCATAGCGGGACAGTAGCCTGCCATATCACGCCGAAAGCCGGCCGAGGCATGCGCTTTCTCAAAATCTGTTCCCGATTGATCATTCCCGAAATGGCTTATCAGGGACGGAGAAAAGGGAACGAACACGCTTGAAGAACGGCCGTTCTCGGGATCGAGGATGGGCAGCCTGCACGACCACATTTGGGCGTTAGCGGACAGTCGTACCGGAGACGCTACCACGGCCAGCGCGTATGTGGCGCGACGGTCGTCAGATGTGCCAGCGCCGCATCGCCGCGACGACCGCATCGGGCTTTTCCCACGGCACGAAATGACCGGCGTCGATCTTTTCGACGGTCAGCTTCGGCACGAGCGGGCCGAGGTCGTCGACGAGTATCGGCAGCAGCGCGGTGTCGCGCATGCCCCAGATCACCAGCGTATCCTGCGTCACCGGCGGGAACGGCCGGTCGAGGAATGCGGGGCGGTGGGGCTCGTCGTCCATCGCGGGGACGATCACGCCCGATGCACGATACCAGTTGAGCATCGCGGTCATCGCGCCCGGCTGCGACCATTCGTCGAGGTACGCGGCCTTGTCCTCGCCCGCGATCACGCCGGTGATATGGTGCGCGAAGGTCGAGCCGAGGAATCTTTCCAGCCCCGCGCCGGTCAGCCCCTGGTCGATCGTCGTGTCGCGGAAGCGGGTGATATATTGGCTCGCCTTGCGCTGCTCCGGCTCGTCGAACAGTGCGCGCTGGAAGAGGAAGGGGTGGGGCGCGTTGACGATCACCAGCCGCGCGATGCGATCCGGACGACCGAGCGCCGCCATCCAGGCGATCGCGCCGCCCCAATCGTGCCCGACCAGCGTGAAGCGGTCGATGTGCAACCGGTCGGCGAGCGCGATCAGATCGGCGAGGATCCTGTCGGCGGCATAGGCTTCGACGCCTTCGGGTTTGGAGGAGCGGGCGAAGCCGCGCTGGTCCGGCGCGACGACATAATGGTCGCGGGCAAGATCGGGGATGATGCCGCGCCACGTCCGGTGCGATTCGGGAAAGCCGTGGAGCAGGATGACCGGCGGGTTGTCGGGCGACCCGGCGATGGCGACGTCGAGTTCGACTCCGGTGGACAGCGCGATCCGCTGGAGCGGGGGGATGGTCATGCAGGCCTCTCCTGGCGCGCGGCGTGGCGCCGCTTCGCGTTGCGGGGAGTGTGGCCGCTGGACGGCGGGCCTTCAACCACCTTCTGTCGATGGGGGCGAAGGCGAGCCCGGTTCGCGTGCCGCGCCGGTCTTCCGGCCCCGACCTCCCCCGGCCGGCTTACGGATAGCTCACGGTGTTGGGCACCGCGGGGATCGGAATCCATTCCTTTTCGTCGCCGGGCACGGTGGGGAATTCGCCGGCCTGCCATGCGCGCTTGGCTTCGTTGATCCGGTCGCGGCTGGACGAGACGAAGTTCCACCAGACATGGCGCGGGGTGGCGAAGGCGTCGCCGCCCGCGAGCATCGCACGGCCGCCGGTCGCGGAGCGCAGCGTCGCGGCGATGCCGGGGCGCAGGACGTAGAGTTTCATCGGTTCCAGCGGCACGCCCTCCAGCGTCGCTTCGCCCATTGCGAGATAGACGCAGCGTTCCTCGGCGGCGGCATCGATCGGGATGCTGGCGCCGGGATCGAGCACGATGTCGGCATAGATGGTCCCCGCATAGGTCGTCGTCGGCGCGCGCTGGCCCCACAGATCGCCCATGATGATCCGCGCGCGGGCGCCGTGCGCCGCGATCGTCGGCAGTTGCGCCTTGGCGACATGTTCGAAGGCGGGATCCATCTCCTCCCGCGCCTCGGGCAGCGCGAGCCATGTCTGGACGCCGGAGAGCTGCGGCCCCTGCGCGCGTTCGTCGCCGGGCGAGCGTTCGGAATGGACGATGCCGTGGCCCGCGGTCATCAGGTTGACCGCGCCGGGTTCGATCCGCGCCGCCGTGCCGAGCGAATCGCGGTGATCGATCGCGCCGTCGAACAGATAGGTGACGGTCGCGAGGTTGATGTGCGGATGCGGGCGCACGTCGATACCGCCGCCGACGTCCAGATGCGCCGGCCCCATCTGGTCGAAGAACAGGAACGGGCCGACCATCGTGCGTTCCTTGTTCGGCAGCGTGCGATGCACCTTGAAGCCGCCCAGGTCGTGGGTGACGGGCGTGATGGTCTGAAGGACGAAATCATCGAGCATGGTGCGGCTCCGTGGCGGCGAGCAGGTCGGCCAGATCGGCAGGGTAGATGGTTTCCGGCCAGTCGGCCAATTCGTGCAGCGAGAACCAGCGCGACCCGGCGAGCACCCGCTGTTCCATCGGCGTGAGCGCGCCGGCGCGAACCTCGTGCCGGTCGATGTCGACGCGGAAATAGCGTTCGTCGGCGGTGACCTCCACCCCTTCGAACGTCAGGAAATCGGCGGTGCGCTGCGCCACCTGTGGTCCGCAGTCGATATCCAGCCCGACCTCTTCCCACAATTCGCGGCGCGCGGCGGCTTCGTAGCTTTCGCCCGGATCGACCGCGCCGCCCGGCGTGCACCAGAGCGGCGGGCGATCTTCGGGGGTGAAGCGCATCAGGAGGATGCGGGCGTCGGCATCGACGAGCAGAATGCGGGCGGCGGGGCGGGGAATGCGGGACACGATCAGGGTATAACGCCGGCCGGCGCCATCGCGAAGGCTGCAATCGGGAAACGCTGTCATGCCGGGCTGGGGGTGCCGATCGCGGCGCAGGGAGCATATATGCGGTGCGTTGCCGGGCACCGGCGTCGCTATTCGCCGTCCAGTTCCGGATAGTGGCGGAAGATGCCGTCGGCGTTGAAGCCCAGTCGCCGGTCGCTGTGCAGATAGTCCAGCATGGCGGGAAGATGGCCGACCGCATGGTGGATGCGCAGCAGCGCGGGATAGTCGGGCTCCAGCGTCGTCATCCGCAGCGGCATCATGTAGCGCAGCCCCTCGACCAGCTGGAACAGCGAGGTGTCGACCGGCGTCCAGCGATCGCCGAACAGGAACGGGCCGTCGCCCGCGTCGGCGGCATCCTCGAAATGGTTGAGGAACTTGGGCAGGCGTTCGGCGCGGAACTGCGCGGCGGCGCGTGCGGCCTCGGCCTTCTGGTCCTCGTAATAGTCCATCGTGCCGACCGGATGATGGACGTTATGCACCTCCGCGACCAGATCGGCGATCGTCAGCTGGAGCTGGTGCAGCCACCGGCGCTCGGCGGCGGGCGCGAGGTCGTAGCGGTCGGTAAGATAGGCCAGGATGTTGGCGACCTGCGCCACCGCGACGCCATCGTCGTCGACCAGATAGGGCGGGGCGAACGGGCCGCGGCCGTTCTTCGCGCGCGCTTCCAGGTCCTCCATCATCGCCGCCGCCCCTATTTCGCGGGCGCGATCCTCATAGGCGATGCCGGCGGCCTCCATCGGCAAGCGGACGAATTCGCCGCGCCCCTGGATCGTCGGCCAGTACCACAGCCGATAGCTGGTCATCGCGTCACTCCCCCGGCGCGCGGGCCTTGATGGCGAGCGCATGGATGCGCGTGGACAACAGATCGGCGAGCGCATGGTTCACCGCGCGCTGGCGGGCGACGCGATTGGCGCCGGCGAAGGACGCGCTCTCGACGATCACGGTGAAGTGCGATTCGCCGGTGCCGTCGTCGCCCATGTGGCCGGCGTGGTGATGGCTGTCGTTGATCACCTCGAGATGCGAAGGCGCCAGCGCGGCGGTCAGGCGGGCGGCGATAATGTCTTGCAGCGGAGCGGTAGCGGTGTCGGTCATCGCGCCTATATACCGGGATTGCGCAGGTAAGGGAGCGTTCGTGACGCGCGCGAGTGAGAAGAAGGACCGGCCGCAGACGCGGTTTCACGGCCGGATGGAAGCGCAGGGCAGGGTGTGTGCCGAGCCGGGGTGCGAAGAGCCGGGCGAATTCCGTGCGCCGCCACTGGAGGGCGCCGCGGACGGCGGCGGGCCGGGCGCGTTCCGCTGGCTGTGCCTCGACCATGTCCGTGCGTTCAACAGCCGCTACAATTATTTCGACGGGATGACCGCCGACGAGATCCATCACGCGCAGCGCCCGCTGGCGGGATGGGAGCGGGAGACTCGCGCCTTCGCGCGCGCCGGCAGCGGCGATCAGGGACCGCGCTGGGCCGACTTCAGCGATCCGCTCGATGCGATCGCGGCGCGTTACCGGCGCGAGGCGGCACCGGACCGGCCGGACGGCAAGCCGCTGTCCGGACAGGACCGCGCCAGCCTGAAGGTGCTGGGGCTCGGTGCGGACGCCGACCGCTCGGCCTTGCGCAAGCGCTATTCGGAACTGGTGCGACGCTATCACCCCGATCGCAACGGCGGCGACCGCAGCCATGAAGCGAGCCTGCAAAAGGTGATCGCCGCCTATCAGCAGTTGCGACAGGCGCCAGCCTTCGCCTGAAGCATGGCGGCGGCGGGCCCGGGCTGCTCGTCGGTCAGAGTTGGCATCCGGGCGTACCGCGGTTTGACCGTCCAAGAGCGAAGGCGACTATCGACCGGCCAGCCGCAGTGCGATCGCCTCCAGCTGGTCGGTCGCGGCATTCCAGCCGGGTTCGAAACCCATGGCCGCGTGGCTGTCCTTCGCCGCTGCGGTCCAATGCCGCGCGGTTGCGGTATAGCGCGTCTTTCCGCCCTCGCCCGCGAAGGTGTCGATCCGCACCATGAACGGCCCCGCCGGCACCCAGCCCGCCGTGAAGGCGTCGGTAGAGACGATGCGCTCTCCCGGCACCACCTCGAGATAGACGCCCTCGAGCCGGTTTTCCTCGCCGTTCGGGCCGCGCATCACGATCTCGGAGCGGCCGCCGGTCACCAGTTCCTGGGTGACGACTTCCGCCTGCCATGGCTTGGGGCAGAACCAGGCGCCGCTATCCTCGGTCCATGCCCGCCACACCGCCTCGACCGGCGCGTCGATCACGCGGGTGATGCTCAGTTCGTGCACCTCGCTCATGCTGCGTCTCCCCGCACCGCGGCTTCGATGGCGGCGATGTCGATCCTGGTCATGCCCATCATCGCGGTGAAGGCGCGGGACCGGGCGCCCGCATCGTCGTGGGACAGCGCCGCCATCAGCTGGCGCGGCACGATCTGCCAACTGATACCCCAGCGATCGGAACACCAGCTGCACTGGCTCGCCTTGCCGCCGTTGCCGACGATCGCGTCCCACAGCCGGTCGGTTTCGGCCTGGTCGTCGGTGAACACCTGAAACGAGATGGCAGGGCCATGCGGCACGCCGCCGCCACCGTTCAGGCCGACGAAAGGCGTGCCACACACGGTAAATTCGACGGTGAGGGCGTCGCCCTGCCTGCCAGCGGGATAGTCGCCGGGCGCGCGGTGCACCGCATCGACGCGGCTATCGGGAAACGTCGCGGCGTAGAAGGTCGCCGCTTCCTCCGCCGCACCGTCGAACCACAGGCAGACCGCCATCGGCCGCATCGCTGCGCCGGTCATGCCGCTTTGTCCGCACGCGGCCCGACGAGCCCGATCTGGTTGCCGTGGCCATCGACGATATGGGCGGAATAGTCGCCGCCGGGAATGGGATGCGGGCCGTTGATGAGCCTGCCTCCGGCGGCATCCGACCGGGTCAGCGCCGCGTCGAGGTCGGGTACGAGGAAATAGGCATTCCAGCGGGCAGGCGCGCCGGTGGTCAGCGTCGGCATGATCGCGCCGGGGCGCAGATCGCCGACGTCGAAGAAGGCGTAATCGCCCATGTCGCCCATCGCCATGCTGCCGGCATGGGTCCAGCCGAACAGGCCGCCGTAGAAGGCGAAGGCGCCTTCGGGGTCCGGCGTCGCCAGTTCCATCCAGACCGCGTGCCCCTGTGCGTCGGGGGCCTGCCGGAACGGCCGGCCGGGATCGGGCGTATCTGCCTGCATTAGGAAGAAGGTGATCCCCTGCGGATCGCGGACCAGCGCGAACCGGCCGACGTGCGGGATCGCCATCGGCCCGAACAGGATGGCGCCGCCCAGCGGCTCGACCCTGGCGAGCGTGGCGGCGATATCGTCCGTGCCGAAGTGCAATGACCAGCCCGGCACCTGCGGCGCGCCGGGCGGGGGCGGCCCCATGATCCCGGCGACGCGTTCGCCATCGGCGGCAGAGGCGATGGCGTAACCGCCGTGTTCGGCCATCGGCGAACCGCGTGTCGTCCAGCCGCAGACGGCGGTGTAAAAGGCCGTGGCGGCGTCCTGATCCGGTGCCTGGAGTTCGAACCAGACCGGCTTGCCCTGCATGGATGTCATCGGTGGAGCGCCCTTATCGTTCGAGCAGGACGGCGAAGCCGCCGTGGATCAGGCGCTGGCCGTCGAAGCCGATGTCGACCGGCGGCGTCTGCATCCGCGGATCGGCCATGACCGCCGCCATGCCGGCGTCGCGGATCGCCTTCGATGGCCATTCGACCCAGGAGAAGGCGACGGTTTCACCCTCTTCCAGCGCGACGGCCTGCGGGAAACCGGTGACGGTGCCGGACGGCACATCCTCTCCCCAGCTTTCCACCACGCGGATCGCGCCGTGATCGAGGAAGACCGCGGCGGCCTTGTGCGCCGCGTCGGTATAGACGTCGCGATCCCGCGCGGGCACGACGAAGCCGTCGATATAGGCGGCGGGCGTATCGCCGGCGGCGGGCCCGGTATCGACGATGACCGCGAACCCGCCGTAGATCATGCGCCTGCCGTCGAAGGGCATGGCACCGATCAGCGCGTCCATCTCGGGCGCGGCCATCACCTGTACCGCGGCGGCGTTGCGCGCGGCCTTGTCGGGATAGGCGATCCAGCTGAACACGACCGTCTCGTCGGCCGTCGCCTGCACAGCTCGGTAAAAGTCGGTGCGCGTACCGTGCGGCACGTCGTCACCCCATGCTTCGACGATGCGACGGGCGCCGGCCCGCTGCATCAGCGTCGCGCCCGTCGTGGCATGATCGCGATAGTCCTGTTGCCGTGCGGTCGGCACGGCGAGCAGAAAGCCGTCGATATAGGTCATTCTCGCGTCTCCCCCGGCATCGGCGTTCAGGCGTCGGCGGGCTGCCCCATCACTTTCTCGGCGGCGGCCATGTCCATGTAGAACGGCCCCCAGCCATGACCGTCCAGATCCTCGAACGCGCGGCTGTACATGTAGCCGTGATCTTCCGGATCGTGCAGCTCGCGCCCGCCCGCCGCCAATGCCGCTTCGGTGATCGAATCGACCGCCGCGCGGTCGTCGAACGCCAGCGCCAGCAGCACGCCGCTCTGCGTGCGCGCATCGATGATCGGCTTGTCCGTGAAGGTCGCGTAGAAAGCACGATCGAGCAGCATGACCGAGATCGTGTCCGACCATCGCATCGACGAGCCTTGCGGACCGGAGAACATGGCGTTCTGTTCGAAGCCGAGCGCTGCGTAGAAGGCGGTGGCGGCGGCAACGTCGCCGACGGGCAGGTTGACGAAAATCTGTTTTGTCATGGCCAGCTATTCCTCTCCGAATCGCGTCTGGTATTGGATGACAGTCGTGGTTACATAAAGCAACTATGCAGTCAGAAAAAATAACCGGCGCTGGAGGCGGGCGACGGAAGCGCTGGTACGACGATGCCTGTGGCACGGCATCGGCGCTGGAATTCGTCGGCGAGCGATGGTCGCTGCTGATCCTGCGCGAACTGATGTTCGGCCCGCGCCGCTTCGGCGAACTGCGCGCGCACCTGACGGGGATCAGCGCGAACGTGCTGACGCAGCGCCTCGAAAGCCTGGAGGCCGTCGGGCTGCTGTCGCGCCGCAAGCTGCCGCCGCCTGCATCGGTACAGGCCTATGAACTGACGCCATGGGGCTATGAGGTCGAGCCGGTGCTGCAGACGATGGGACGCTGGGCGACGCGATCGCCGCTGCACGATCCGACGCTGCCGTTCTCGCCGGCGTCGGCGATGCTGTCGCTGCGTACGATGATCGATGTCGATGCAGCGCGCGGGCTGCACATGAAGATCGGTTTCGCGACCGGTGGCGACGGCTTTCTGGCGACGCTGGCGGACGGCGCGCTGACGATCGTCCGCGCCGACCCGGCGGGGGCCGACGTGGTGATCGAAGCGGATCCGACGCCGCTGGTCGTGTGGATCTACCTCAAGCGGCCGATCGCGGCGGCGGAGGCTGACGGCACGATGCGCATCACCGGCGACCGCGAGGCGGCGGCGCGCTTCGCCGATCTGTTCACGCTGCCCGAGCGGATCGCGCCCGCGGCGGCTTGACGGCGGCGCATTCCGTTTCCACTGATCATGCGTTGCGCCATTCGCTCGCTTTGCGCGTTCAGGAAGGCCGCCCCCTTCGATTGCCAGCCCGGAACGGTACACCGACGCGATGAACGATATCCCCAATACCCAGCCCGACAGCCGCGAGACGACGATCATGGACGCGCCCGACAAGATGGTCGGCGTGCGCGATCTGTTCGGCATCGACAGCGACATGGAGGTGCCGGCGTTCAGCGAGGCGGACGAGCGGGTCCCCGACCTCGATCCCGCCTATGTCTTCGATGCCGACACGACGATGGCGGTGCTGGCCGGCTTCGCCCACAACCGCCGCGTGATGGTGCAGGGCTATCACGGCACCGGCAAGTCGAGCCATATCGAACAGGTCGCGGCGCGGCTCAACTGGCCGTGCATCCGCATCAACCTGGACGCGCACATCAGCCGCATCGACCTGATCGGCCGCGACGCGATCGTGCTGCGCGATGGCCAGTAGGTGACCGAATTCCGCGAAGGCCTGCTGCCCTGGGCGTTGCAGACGCCGACCGCTTTGGTGTTCGACGAATATGACGCGGGCCGGCCCGACGTGATGTTCGTGATCCAGCGCGTACTGGAGACCGAGGGCAAGCTGACCTTGCTCGACCAGAACCGCGTGATCCGGCCCAATCCGTGGTTCCGACTGTTCGCGACCGCCAATACCGTCGGTCTGGGCGATACCAGCGGGCTGTATCATGGCACGCAGCAGATCAACCAGGGCCAGATGGACCGCTGGAACATCGTGGTGACGCTGAACTATCTGCCCGCCGCGGTGGAATCGCAGATCGTGCTGGCGAAGTCCGGCGAGTATGACAAGCCGGAGGGTAAGAAGACCGTCGACAACATGGTCCGCGTCGCGGACATGACGCGCAAGGGCTTCGTCAACGGCGACATCTCGACGGTGATGAGTCCGCGCACGGTCATCACCTGGGCGCAGAACACGCTGATCTTCGGCGATGTCGGCTTCGCCTTCCGCTTGAGCTTCCTCAACAAATGCGACGAGAACGAACGGTCGCTGGTCGCGGAATATTACCAGCGCGTGTTCGGCAAGGACCTGCCCGAGAGCGTGGTGGGAAAAGCTTGAGGGCCAGGGTGGACTAAGCTAGTTAGTCCATCCGACCGGAGGTGTATGTGGCAGAGGCCGATCCGCAGAAGACGTTCAACGTCCATGACGCAAAAACGAACCTGTCCAGGCTGATGGATCGCGCCCATGCCGGCGAAGAGATCATCCTGGCGAAGGCGGGAGTTCCCTATGCCCGGCTGGTGCCGATCGCGCCGGCGGAGACGCGCAGGCGAACGCCCGGCGGGTGGCCGGAACTGGCGGGCATTCCGGGTTCAGTCTGGCTCGATCCGTTGCCCGAGGACGAACTTGCGACGTGGGAAGGCAAGCGGCTCGAGAAACACGGATGGTGAGCCGGCTGTTGCTGGATACGCATGCGGCGCTGTTCTGGTGGGCGGGATCGGAGGAGCTGGGTGATGCCGCCCGCGCCGGGATCAGCGACGGCGACAACGCCATCTATGTCAGTGCGGCGTCCGGCTGGGAGGTGGCCACCAAGTTCCGGATCGGTAAACTCGCCTTCGCCGGCGACCCGGAGACCAGGATGCCGCGGCTGATGTCGGACCATGGCTTCCAGCCTCTCGTCGTGACGATGGCGCACACGTTGCGCGCCGGCGCTTTGCCCGGTCCCCATCGCGATCCCTTCGACCGCCTGATCGCCGCGCAGGCACTGGCCGAGGATCTGACCGTCATCACGCGCGATCCGGAAATTGCCGCGTTCGGCTGCAAGGTAATTTGGTAATGGCGAACGAAACCCCCCTCGACCGGTTCAAGGCGGTCCTGTCCGGCACCGCGCGCGCGATCGCGGAGGAGCCGGAGGTGGAGCTGGCCTTCACCGCCGATGCGCCGTCGCAAAGCGGCAAGCATATCAAGGTGCCGATGCCCGCCCGCGCGCTGCCGGCGGAGCAGGTGGCGGAGGCGCGCGGGTTCGCCGACGGCTTTGCGCTGCGGCTGCGCCATCATGACACCGCCCTGCATCTGAAGCATGCGCCGGCGGAAGCGGTGGCGCGCGCGGTGTTCGATGCGGTGGAGGGCGCGCGGGTCGAGGCGCTGGGCAGCCGCGGCTATGCGGGGATCGCCGACAATCTGGCGCATTCGCTCGACGTGCGGCTACGGGCCGACCCGATCACGCGCGCGCGCAACCGCGACGAGGTGCCGCTGTCGACCGCGCTCGCGCTGCTGGTGCGCGAGAAGCTGACCGGGATCGAATCGCCCGCCGCCGCCGCGCCCGGCCTCGCACTGGTGCGCGACTGGATCGACGAGCGGACCGACCTGTCGGCGCTCAACCTGGCGCTGGACGACCAGCGCGCGTTCCAGAGCCTGGCGATGAAGATGCTCGAGGACCTGGAGCTGGTCGAGGGCGAGGTCCTGCCGGAGCAGGCCGACGACGGTGGTTCGGAGGACGAGGGCACCGACGAGCAGCAGCAGGACGAGGGCGAGGACAGCGAGGACGAACAGGGCGGGCAGGGCGAGGGCGAGGTCGATGGCCGCGGCGAGGCGCAGGAATCGGACAGCGAGGACGGCGAGGGCCAGGAATTCGGTGACGAATCGATGGACGACCTCGACGGCGAACCCGGCGACGATGGCGACGAGGGGATGCAGCCGGTGCGCCCCAATCGCCCGAACGGCGACTTCATGCCGCAGTTCGAATACAAGCCATGGACGACGCAGTTCGACGAGGTCGTCGCGGCGACCGACCTGTGCGATGCCGAGGAGCTGGCGCGACTTCGCGGTTATCTCGACCAGCAGCTCGCGCACCTCCAGTCGGCGGTGTCCAAGCTCGCCAACCGGTTGCAGCGGCGGTTGATGGCGCAGCAATCGCGGTCGTGGGATTTCGACCAGGACGAGGGCATGCTGGATGCCGCGCGCCTCGCCCGCGTCGTCGTCACGCCCGGCCAGTCGCTGAGCTACAAGATCGAGCGCGAGACGGACTTCCGCGATACCGTGGTGACGCTGCTGATCGACAATTCGGGCTCGATGCGCGGCCGGCCGATCGGCATCGCGGCGATCAGCGCCGATATCCTCGCGCGCACGCTGGAACGGTGCGGCGTCAAGACCGAGGTCCTCGGCTTCACCACACGGGCTTGGAAGGGCGGGCAGAGCCGGGAGACCTGGCTCGCCGCCGGACGTCCGCCGCAGCCCGGACGGCTGAACGACATCCGCCACATCGTCTACAAGAAGGCGGACGAGCCGTGGCGGCGTGCGCGCACCAACCTGGGCCTGATGATGCGCGAGGGGCTGCTGAAGGAGAATATCGATGGCGAGGCGCTGCTGTGGGCGCATGCGCGGTTGATGGCGCGGCCCGAGGAACGTCGCATCCTGATGGTGATCAGCGACGGCGCCCCGGTCGATGATTCGACTCTGTCGGTCAATTCCGGCAGCTATCTGGAGCGGCACCTGCGCCAGGTGATCGGCTGGATCGAGGGCAAATCGCCGGTCGAGCTGGTCGCGATCGGCATCGGCCATGACGTCACGCGCTATTACGCGCGCGCCGTGACGATCATGGACGCCGAGCAACTGGGCGGTACGATCATCGAGCAACTCGCGGCGCTGTTCGATACGCCGTGAGTCCTGCCGGGGGGGGGCTGATCTTCGGACGCGGCCCTGCCTGGCTAGCTGGCAAAACCTTGGCGCATCGCCCTATCTACCAGCGTCGGGTGATGGCGATCACCAGCAGCATGCGACGGTCGAGCCGATCCCGGTCTGGCAACGCGGTCTGATGCGCAACCCGCGAAGGGTCTGCGAGAGACACGTGTTGATTGCCGGACATGCGCGTCTCGCCTAACCCTGCGACCATGCCCTCTGCCGCCGCCATGCCTTCCGCGTTCGCCTTCGAGGGGCCGGTGAAGCGGTCGATCACGATCGCCGGGCATCAGACGTCGATCAGCCTCGAACCGATGTTCTGGCAGGCGCTGGAGGTGGCGGCACGGGCGCAGGCGTTGCCCCTGTCCGCGTTGGTGGCGCAGATCGACGTGTTGCGGATCGCCGCGGCCGAACCGCCGAACCTCGCCAGTGCATTGAGATCGTGGTTGTTCATCCGCGCCGTGGCGATGAAAGGTGAGAATAGCTCTCAATAGCGTTGACTCTGCGAACGCTTCTCAATAGCGAGCCCTCAGTTGTTTGGGGAATCGCATTGTCGAAGTCGTCCGTATCCTTCCTGGCGCTGTCCTGCGTCGGCGCCTTTCACACCGCACCGGCGCTCGCCGAAGACGTGGCAAAGCCTGTTCCGACGCCGGTCACGGATGCCGACGACGAGAACCGTCATGGCGAAGACATCGTCGTCAAAGGCGCGAAGGTGCGCCGGTCAGACGATCCGAAGACGGTCGCGCCGCTGGTCGACACTCCGCGATCGGTCGTGCTGCTGCCCAAGGAGGTGATCGAGCAGACCGGATCGGTCAGCTTGCAGGATGCGCTGCGCACCGTGCCCGGCATCACCTTCGGCGCGGCCGAGGGCGGCAATCCGATCGGCGACCGCCCGTTCATCCGCGGCTTCGACAGCCAGGGCAGCATCTATGTCGACGGGGTCCGCGACCTCGCGTCGCAGAGCCGCGAGGTGTTCGCGACCGAGACGATCCAGATCGTGCGCGGGTCGGATTCGACGCTGGGCGGCCGCGGATCGGCGGGTGGCACGATCAACATCATCTCGCGCCAGCCACAGCTGGAAGACTTCGGACGGGTCACCGGCAGCTATGGCAACGCCGATTTCAAGCGCGTCACCGCCGACGTCAACCTGCGGCTGGGCGAGATGGCGGCGTTCCGGATCGAGGGCCTGTGGCACGACCAGGACGTCGCGGGCCGCGATGCGATCTATGCGCGGCGCTGGGGCGTGGCGCCGTCGGTGACGCTGGGGCTGGGCACGCCGACGCGGCTGACCGCCAGCTATTACTATCTGGAATCGCACGAACTGCCCGACAGCGGCATCCCGTACCTCTATACGATCGGCAACCATCCCGGCACGGGCAACGTCGTCACCACGCCGGCCCTCGGTACGATTACGACCGCCGGGGGGCAGACCGGCTATGTCTCGCGGTCGACGTTCTACGGCCTGAAGGACCGCGACTTCCGCGACACGACGACGCATCAGGCGATGCTGCGCGCCGAACACGATTTCGGCAAGGTGACGCTGCGCAACACGGCGCGCTACACCCGCAGCGATCAATCCTACATCTTCCTGCTGCCGGACGACAGCCAGGGGAACGTCTACGGCACGGCGGCGGCCAATCCCACGACGGGAGCGGCCGGCGCGCGCGGCGACGTGGTCACCGGCGGCTATGTCTGGCGCCGGGGCAATACGCGCTACGGCTATAGCGAAAGCATCATCAATCAGACCGACCTGTACGGCAAGGTGCGGACGGGCAGCGTCGAGCACAGTTTCGCACTCGGCGCGGAACTGGCCTGGGAGAAGACGCGGCGCGGCGCCTTCGTATCCGCCAACGGATCGACGATCAGCCCGCGCTGCAACGCGGCGACGATCACGCGTTATTATTGCACCAGCCTGTTCGATCCCAACCCGAGCGATCCCTGGGTCAATTACGCCAGCGATACGTCGACCGTCGCGACGCCGATCGTGAAGGGCGCGATCAACACCGAAACGCAGAACGATGCGAACACGCGCTCGCTCTACGCCTTCGATTCGATCACGTTGTTGCCGCAACTGATCGTCAACCTCGGTGCGCGGTATGACCGGTTCAAGTCCACGGTCACGCTGCCGGTTGCGGCCGGTGCGCCGCAATATCGATCGTCACGCATCGACGAGCTGTTCAACTGGCAAGCGGGCGTCATCGTCAAGCCGACCAGCGAGACCAGCATCTACGCGAGCTACGCGACTTCGGCGACGCCGCCGAACAGCCTGTTGGGTGAGGGGCGTGAAGACAATGCGATCCCGACCACCGATACGGTCGTGAACCAGGCGATCCTGGCTACGCTGCGCCCGCAGAAGACCCGGAGCTACGAGATCGGCGCCAAGGCCAGCCTGTTCCACGAACGGCTGCAACTCGGGCTGGCGGGCTTCCAGACCGACATCCGCAACGCCCGGACGCAGGTGGACGCGAACACCGTCGCGTTCCTCGGGCGGACGCGAATCCGGGGCATCGAATTCAGCGCCAGCGGCACGATCCTGCCCGGCTGGACGGTGTTCGGCGGCTACACCTACCTCGATCCCAGGATCCTCGATGCCGGGAACAGCGCGTTGACCGCGCCCGCCAACGGACCCGCAGCCGCGCAGGTGGTCTACGTACCCTCGGTCAACACCGGCAAGCAGATCCCGCAGACGTCGCGGAACAACGTCAGCCTTTCGACCAACGTCGCGCTTACCAGGCGGCTGCAGGTCGGCGGCACGGCAATCTTCATGGATACGCAGATCGGCGGTTATGCCGACAATCGCGCGGCGGTGCAGACGACCGGGGGCGCGGTGACGATCGTGCCGGCAACGAAGGTGCTCACCCGCGAGGCGCCGAGTTACTGGCGGTTCGATGCGCGGGCGAGCTATCAACTGGCAAGCCATGTCGAAGTCAGCGTCAATGCGCAGAACCTGACGAACAAGACCTATTTCAGTCAGACCTATGCGAGCCATTATGCGACGCTGGCGCCGGCCCGCACCGTGTTCGGCACCGTCGCGGTGTCGTTCTGACCGACGCCGACGACATGGTGTCCGTCGCGGCGCATGCCACCCCCGGCCCCGCGCGCGCCGCAGCGATGCGCGCGGCGGCGGTGCGGGGGGTCGCAGCTGCGCAACTGGTCTATGGCCAGATGCTGCTCGACGGGGTGGAAACCGTGGCCGATCCCCGTGGCGCGCTCGCATGGTTCACCCGAGCGGCGGCACAGCACGACATGATGGCGCTCAACATGGTCGGGCGCTGCTATGACCTTGGCTGGGGGACGCCGATCGACAAGGCGCGGGCGGCGGCCTGCTACCGCGTCGCGGCCGCGAGCGGGCTCGACTGGGCGATGTACAATTACGCTACGCTGCTGGCATTGGGTGAGGGCGTGGCGGAGGACAAGGCCGGCGCGTTGGACTGGCTGGAGAAGGCGGCGGCGATGGGCAATGCCAAGGCGGTGAATTTCGTCGGCAGCTTCGCCGAGGATGGCTGGGTCCACCCGCGCGACATGGCCAGGGCGGCGCATTGCTATGCCCGCGCCGCGGCAGGGGGCGATTTCCGCGGCTGTTTCAATCACGCGCGGATGCTGGCGGCGGAGGGACGGATCGACGAGGCGCTGCACTGGATCGGTCGCGCCGGCGCGCTGGGCAATACACGGTTCGTCGGCCAGGTGCGCGACTGGCTCGCGGCCTGTCCTTACCCCGGCCTGCGCAGCCGTGGACCCGCCGCGTTGACGGAAGGCCGGCCATGCTGATCGCGATCCCCGATGTCCTGTCGGCGGAGCAGGTTAACGCGCTGCGTGCGCGGATCGATGCGGCCGACTGGATCGACGGCAACGCCACCTCCGGCCACCAATCGGCGCTGGCGAAGCGCAACGAGCAACTGCCCGAGGATGGCGAGGCGGCCCGGGCAGGGGGCGCGATGGTGCTCGACGCACTCGCCGCATCGCCGCTGTTCGTCGCGGCGGCGCTGCCGCTCAAGGTCTTCCCGCCGCTGTTCAATCGCTATGCTGCCGGTGCGACGTTCGACACGCACGTCGACAGCGCGATCCGCATCCGCCGCGGCAGCGACTTTCGTGTTCGCGCGGACCTGTCGGCGACAGTGTTCCTCAGCGACCCGGCGGATTACGACGGCGGCGAACTGGTGATCGAGGATCAGTTCGGTGCGCAGACGGTCAGGCTGCCCGCCGGTCACATGGTTCTGTATCCGGCATCGAGCGTGCATCGCGTCACCCCGGTCACGCGGGGACGCCGCGTCGCGTCATTCTTCTGGATCCAGTCGATGGTGCGCGACGACGGAGCGCGGCGCATGTTGTTCGAGCTGGATCGGGGCGTGCAGGATGCGGCGGCGGCGATGGGCGCGGATACGCCTGCCGTCATACGCCTGACCGGAGTCTATCATAATCTGCTGCGTCGCTGGGCCGAGGTGTGACCGCGGTATGCGGGCGACATGGCAATGCGATTGACTTGCAATAGCGTGCATGCGACGCGCGGGACAAAGGGTTGGAGCGATCGATGAACAAGCTGGCGTGGCGGAGGACGTGGTTTCAGGTCCATAAATGGATCGGCCTGATCCTTGCGATCCTGATCATCCCGTTGTCGATTTCGGGGGCCGCCCTCGTCTGGCACGACCAGCTCGACGGGATCGTCAACCCGGCACGCTATGCGGTGACCGGCGACGCCTTGCTCGCGCCCGCCGCCTATGCCGCCGCCGCGCGCGCGGCATTGGGGCCGGACGATCGCATCGCGCAGGTCACGATGCCCGATGACGAGGGCCCGGTCACCGTCGCCGCCACACCCGGCGCGACGCCACCGTCGCGCGGCGGCCCGCCGGTGCGGACGATGGTCTATCTCGATCCGCCGACCGCGCACGTGTTGCAGGTCGCGCCGAGCAACGCGGGTCTCGTCCGCTTTCTTCACGTGCTGCACGGCAGTCTGCAGGTGCCGGGAGTCGGGCGGCAGATCGTCGGCTGGATCGGCGTGGCGATGATGATCTCCAGCTTCACCGGGCTGTGGCTGTGGTGGCCGACGGTCGGCCGGTGGGTGCGCGGCCTGCGCTATCGCCGCCATCGCAACACCGACACCAACCTGCACTATCTCATTGGGTTCTGGATCGCGCTGCCGCTGTTCGTGCTGTCGCTGACCGGCGCGTGGATCAGCTTCCCCGCGTTCTTCGGCGCGCTGGCGGGCGGCGGCGGCGGCGCCGCCGCGCCGCGCGGACCGGATCGGGCCGCGATGATGCGGGCCAAGCCGCTGGAGACGCCGGCACAACCGCTCGACCTGGTCGTCGCGCGCGCCAGCGCGGTCGGCCGTGGGGAATTGCGCAGCGTGGCCTGGCCGACGACGCTGTCGGCGGACTGGACGGTCGGCTTCGCCGGGGGTGCGACCGTCAAGGTGGCGGACGACAGCGGCATCGCGGTCGCCGCACCGTCGCGCCAGCGTGGCGGCGTCGCGATGCTGATGCGCCATATCCATGACGGCGAGGGCATGGGTATCGTCTGGCAGGTCATCATCTTCCTCGGCGGCATGCTGCCGGCCGGGCTGGCGGTGACCGGGATCATCATGTGGTGGCGCGCGCGCGGCTGGAAAGCGGAGCTGGCGGCGAAGCAGGACGCGAGGCGCACCGCAGGCTAGCGCCGCCGCGCGTGCCGCGCGTGGCACTCGCGCTCGGCTCCGATCCGGCGTACATCGGCGGCGATGCCGACCGCCTCACCCCGCCTGCCACCCCCGGCGCCCGAGGATGCCGCCGCGCGCAACATGCGACTACTGGTGCAGCTGCGCTGGCTCGCGGTCGGCGGCCAGCTCGCGACGATCCTGACGGTCCGTTATGGTTTCGGCATCGCGCTGCCGATCGCGCCGATGATCGTCGTGCTCGCCGGGCTGGTCATGCTCAACGTCATGACCTGGCTGGGGCATCCGCATTGGCCGGTGACCAATTTCCAGCTGTTCGGCTCGCTCGCCTGCGACGTCGCGGCGCTGTCAGTCCAGCTTTACCTCAGCGGCGGCGCGAACAATCCCTTCGTCTCTTTGTACCTGTTGCAGGTGGTGATGGGATCGGTCCTGCTTCAGGCATGGTCGAGCTGGGCGCTCGTCGGACTGACGTCGGTCGCGCTGGCGATCGTGGCGTTCGCCAGTCCGCCGCTGGCCCTGCCGCCGTGGCTGGAGACGCATCTGTCGCCGGCCTATGTGCTGGGCCTGTGGTTCAACTTCGTGCTTGCCGCGGTGCTGCTCGTCCTGTTCGTGACGCGGATCGCGGCGAACCTGCGCAGTCGCGACGCGCACCTCGCCGCGATGCGCCAGCGTGCCGCGGAGGAGGATCATATCGTCCGCATGGGCCTGCTCGCCAGCGGCGCGGCGCATGAACTCGGCACGCCGCTGTCATCGATATCGGTGCTGCTCGGCGACTGGAAAGGCGAGGTGGCGATCCGCCGTCACCCGCGGCTGGCGGCGGAGGTGGACGAGATGCAGGCGGAGGTGATGCGGTGCAAGGCGATCGTGTCGGGCATCCTGTTCGCGGCGGGCGAGGTGACCGGCGAGGCACCCGAGCGCACCACGCTGCGGCGCTTCGTCACCGGGATCGTCGATACCTGGCCGGGCGAGGTGGCATTCGAGGATGCGCTGGGCGAGGATCGACCGATCGTCGCCGATCGCGCGCTGGGGCAGGCGCTGACCAACCTGCTCGACAACGCCGCCGAGGCCGATGCGTCGGCGATCAGGCTGGTCGCGTGCGTGGAGGATGCGACGCTGGTGCTGACCGTGTCCGACGACGGCAGCGGCTTTCCCCCGCATGTGCTCGCCGCCCTCGGCCGGCCTTATACGTCGAGCAAGCCGCGACAGGGTGCGGGGCTCGGGCTGTTCCTCGCCACCAACGTGCTGCGGACGCTCGGCGGCACGCTGACCGCGCACAACCGTCCCGCCGGGGGCGCGGAGATCGAACTGAGGCTGCCGATCGCGAGCCTGGCGCTGGATCGTTCGGCATGAGCGGCGAACGCCTGCCGCGCCGGCTGCTGATCGTGGAGGACGATGCGAGTTTCGCCCGAACGCTCGGCCGCTCGTTCGAACGGCGGGGTTATGCGGTGACGATGCTGCCCGGCCCCGACGGGCTGGAAGCGACGGTGGCGGCGTTCCGTCCGGATCACGCCGTGGTCGACCTGCGGCTGGGCGGCGCGTCGGGGCTCGCCTGCGTCGCGGCGCTGCACGGGCTCGACCCGGCGATGAAGATCGTCGTGCTGACCGGGTTCGCCAGCATCGCGACCGCGGTGGAGGCGATCAAGCTGGGCGCGACCAACTACCTGACCAAGCCCGCGAACACCGACGACATCGAAGCGGCGTTCGCCCGCGTCGACGGCGATGCCGACGCGACCATCGCGCCCGCTCCGCCGACATCGATCAAGACGCTGGAATGGGAGCATATCCACCAGACGCTGGCGGACGCCGACTTCAACATTTCGGAAGCGGCGCGGCGGCTCGGCATGCATCGGCGGACGCTGGCGCGAAAGCTCGACAAGCGGCACATGGGATGACCGGACTTTCCCCGTTTCGGGGACTATAGCGTTACTTCAACAGCTTGGGGGCTTCCTGCTGGATCACGTCGCGGATCTTGCCGGCGAACAGCCCGAGGAACCCCGGCAGGTCCACGACCGCATGGACGTTGGTGTCCGACACCGTCGCACGACAGCCGATCGATTGGCCCATCGCGCCGACGGTGAAGTGCATCGTGTCGCCCTCCCACCGATGATCCACCTGCGCGCCGCCGGGGATCATCCGCCCGATCTTGCCGATGCCGCCGTCCAGCCGCTGCCGCACCGCGTCCTTGCCGAGCTGGTGGGGAACGTTGATCTCGATCGGAGCGCTCATCGGGGATCCTTCGTGGTCGCGAACAGCATCGCATCGTCGGCGAACGCCTTGAATTCCAGGGCATTGCCGGACGGATCGTGGAAGAACATCGTTGCCTGCTCGCCCGCCTGCCCGGCGAAGCGGACATGGGGGGCAATTCCGAACGCGACACCGGCTGCGGCGACCCGTTCGCTCAGCGCCGACCAGTCGGTCATCGTCAGCACGACGCCGAAATGGGGCACGGGCACGTCGTGGCCGTCGACCGCGTTCGCCGTGACGACCGCCTTGGCCGAGGGATCGAGGTGCGCGACGATCTGATGCCCGAACAGGTCGAAGTCGATCCACTGATCGCTCGACCGCCCTTCCGGACAGCCGAGCGTGCCGCCGTAAAAGGCGCGTGCGGCGGCGAGGTCGTGCACCGGAAAGGCGAGGTGGAAAGGCCGTAACGTCATGTGCCGAAGATAGGGGAGGGTGCGGACGGTTGCCAGTGCCGGCGGTCGGGGAGGACTTTTACCGATGCAGGCCCTACATGGCGGCGCGATGCCTATGATCCTGTCCCGCTATCCTGCGCTCGCCGCCCTGTCGCTCGGCGCCGTCGCGGCAACCGGCTTCGCGCCGCTGCAATTGTGGCCGCTGACGGTGCTGGGGCTCGCCGGGCTGGCCGCGCTGGTCCATGCCGCGCCGACGTGGCGGCGAGCGGCATGGATCGGCTGGTGCTGGGGCGTCGGGCATTTCACGATCAACAACAACTGGTTCCAGCACGCGTTCGACTTTCAGGACAAGATGCCGCCGGCGCTGGGCTATTTCGCCGCGGTCGGGCTTGCGCTGTACCTCGCGGTGTTCCCGATGCTGGCGTCGGGCCTGTCCTGGCGGTTCAGCCGGCGGGGTGAACCCGATGCGGGCTATGCGCTTGTCTGGGCGGCGGCGTGGATCGGCGTGGAATATCTGCGCAGCGTGCTGTTCACCGGTTATGCCTGGGACCCGATCGGCGTCGTCTGGCTGCCGGTGATCGGCGTCGCGCGCCTGTCCGCGTGGATCGGCACCTATGCGCTGTCCGGCGTGACGATGCTGGCGGCGGCGTCGCTGCCGGCGTTGCTCCACCGGCGTTGGCGACTGTCCGCGGCGATGACGGCCGCGCTGGCGTTCGCGGCCGTTTCGGCTTCGTGGACGCAAGCCCCGCCGCCTGTCGCGGGTGCGCCGCTGCTCCAGGTCGTGCAGCCGAACATCGGGCAGGATGCGCGCGGGCAGGACGATCAGGAGCGGATGCTGGCCGCCTTGTCGCGCTGGTCCGGTCGCCCCGGCGCGCGCCCGCGACTGGTGCTCTGGCCCGAGGGCGTGATGCGCGACTATCTGGAAAGCGGCTATCCGCGCTGGATCTACGACGGCCAGAGCCCGCTGTTCAACCGCTGGCGACTGGCGCGATTGCTCGGGCCGCGCGACATCCTGCTGACCGGGCACACGCCGCTCCGCTTCGATGCGTCGGGGGACGTGGCTGGCGCGTCCAATTCGGTGTTCGCCATCGACGCGCGGGCGCGGATCGTCGGCCGCTACGACAAGGCGCATCTGGTGCCTTATGGCGAATATCTGCCGATGCCATGGCTGCTGCGGCCGCTGGGGCTCGCCCGGCTGGTGCCCGGCGACATCGACTTCGACGACGGCCCCGGCCCGCGTACGCTGAACGTCCCCGGCTTCGGCGCGATCGGGGTGCAGATCTGCTACGAAATCATCTTTTCGGGGCAGGTGGTGGACGGTGCGCATCGCCCGCGCATGCTCTTCAACCCCTCTACGGATGCCTGGTTCGGGCGTTGGGGGCCGCCGCAGCATCTGGCGCAGGCGCGGATGCGGGCGATCGAGGAAGGGCTGCCGATCGTGCGCGCGACTCCGACCGGCATATCCGCCGTAATCGCTGCCGACGGCACGCTGCTCGCGACCGTCCCGCACGAAACGGCAGGGGCGATCGTCATGCCGATGCCGGGCGCATTGCCGCCAACGCCGTTCAGTCGCTGGGGAAATTGGATGGCGTCGATCGTCGCCCTGGTCATGCTGATCGGCGCGATTGCCATCCGGCGCGTCGTTCGATAGGAGCTACATATAAAGGCATCTTTATATCGTTATGAGGCAGTGATGCGCAGCAGCTATATCTTCACGTCCGAGTCCGTTTCCGAAGGCCACCCCGACAAGGTCGCCGACCAGATCAGCGACACCGTCGTCGATCTGTTCCTGTCCAAGGATCCCGAGGCGCGCATCGCCTGCGAGACGCTGACGACCACCAACCTGGTCGTGCTTGCCGGGGAAATCCGCTGCAAGGGCGTCTTCGAAAACGACGCCTGGGCGGATGGCGCGCTCGCCGAGATCGAGGCGGCGGTCCGGGCGACCGTGAAGCGCATCGGTTACGAACAGTCGGGCTTCCACTGGGAGACCTTCACCTTCCAGAACAACCTGCACGGCCAGTCGGCGGAAATCGCGATGGGCGTCGACGAAGGGTCGAACAAGGACGAGGGCGCCGGCGACCAGGGCATCATGTTCGGTTACGCGACCGACGAGACGCCCGGCCTGATGCCCGCCACGCTCTATTACAGCCACAAGATCCTGGAGACGATGGCGGCCGACCGTCACTCCGGCAAGGCACCGTTCCTGGAGCCCGACGCCAAGAGCCAGGTGACGCTGCAATATGAGAATGGCGTGCCCGTCCGCGCGACGGCGTTGGTCGTATCGACCCAGCACAAGGCCGGCTATTGCCTGCAGGGCCAGAACGCCGATCCCGCCAAGTATCAGGAACTGCACGACTACGTCACCGGCGTCCTGACCAGCACGCTGCCCGACGGCTTCGTCACGGCGGATACCGCCGTCTACATCAACCCGACCGGCGCGTTCGAAATCGGCGGTCCCGATGGCGACGCGGGCGTTACCGGTCGCAAGATCATCGTCGACACCTATGGCGGTGCCGCTCCGCACGGTGGCGGCGCGTTCAGCGGCAAGGACCCGACCAAGGTCGATCGTTCGGCCGCCTATGTCGCGCGCTACCTCGCCAAGAACGTCGTCGCAGCGGGCCTCGCCAAGCGCTGCACGATCCAGCTGTCCTATGCGATCGGCATCGCCGAGCCGCTGTCGGTCTATGTCGATACGCATGGCACCGGCACGGTGGACGAAGCGAAGCTGGAACAGGTGCTGCCGCAGCTCGTGCGCCTGACGCCGAAGGGCATCCGCCAGCATCTGAAGCTCAATGCGCCGATCTACGTGAAGTCGGCGGCTTACGGGCACTTCGGCCGTCAGCCCGAAGGCGACCTGTTCACCTGGGAAAAGACCGATCTGGTCGACCGCCTGAAGGCGGCGGTCGCCTGATCGCACGCCGGACGTCCGACTGATCGGATCAGCCCTTCTCCGTCACCCGACGGAGGAGGGCTCTTTCATGATTTCCGGGTCAGCGCCGGTAGGCGTGCTGGATGTCCGCCATCCAGCCGGCCTTGGGCACCGCGCCGGTTCCGCGCGGCTTGCGGGCTTCCTCCAGATCGATGCGTTCGGCGAATTGCAGACCGGCGAGCGTGTCGGTCACCCACATGACAGAGGCGGGCAGGCCGACGATCGTACCCATCTGCAGCAACACGGTCATGCCCGTCGCGAGTTCGCCGCCATGGTCGATACAAGCGCCGGACCGCGACAGGTTGCGTACGCGCCGTTCCGCATCGTCATGGCCCGGGGTGGTGACCACCGCCCGCACGATGACGGCGCTGCGCTTTTCGCGTTCCGCTTTGTCGTTCTCGTCCACTTGCACCTCCCCGCTTCCCCTCGCACGTTGAGGTAACGCTAAAGTAAATCAGCTCCCGTTATTTCTCAAGTGAGACCGGATCGGACTTCTTTTTCGGGCGTGAGCTGGCGGATCACCGCATCGACGATCGCCTCCGCCGCCCAGCCGATCGCACCGCCGACGATGACGTCGGACAGATAGTGGTTGCCCGCCACCGGCTGGATCGCGGCGATCGCGCCGGCGCTCAGCGCCGCGGGGGCGGCGATACCGTCGATCTCGCGCGCCGCCGCGCGGGCGACCGCCACCGCGCCTGCGGTGTGGCCGGAGGGGAATGAATTCAGGTCATGATCGTCGCTGTCGCCCGGATCGAAGCGGTGCGCGCCATCGTCCAGTGCCTTCGCCGGACGGGTGCGATCGATCGAATGCTTGATGGCACTCTTCGCCGCCGTCGCGAGCAGGTGCGCCGCCAGCATGCGCGCGCCACCCCGCACCAGGTCGGGCCGCCGGCCGATGACGCCGGCCGCGATCGTGCCGATCGATGCGGTGATCAACTGCGGCTGGTCCGCCACCTCGCCCAGGAACGCGGCGAGGCGCACCGGCATCGTGTGGCGCCGGCTGGCGGCATCATGGGTGATCTCACGATCCGTGCGTGCGACCTTCTTCGCCGCCTTCTTGGCCTTCTTGTTCAACGATCGTCTCCTTGCGGCATTTCGCCGCGCACCTGGGCATGGGCGAGCAACGCGAAAATGCCCGCACCGCCCAGCAGATTGCCGAGCACCGCCGGCGCGATCAGCCCGAACACCGTCTGCCATACACCGGTGTGCCCGGCGAACATCAGCAGAAAGGCCTCGCTCGATCCGACGATGGAGTGGCTGAACCCCGCTATCGTCAGGATATAGGTGAAGGCGACGATCACCAGCACGCTCTGTTCGCGCGCATTGGGCAGCGACCAGGCGAGGATGGCGATCATGAAGCCCGCCGGCACCGCGTTGACGAAGGTGCGACCCGCCGACAAGTCGGTGATCCCGGCGGAGATCGTCAGCGCCGCGTCGCGGATGGCGTCGCTGCCGATCGCGCCGGTGGCGATGGCCAGCCCCGCGATGGCGGTGCCGAGCAGATTGGCGGCGAGCACGATCCCCCACAGGCGCAACGTCTTGCCCAGCGCCCAGCGCGACGGCCGCGTCACCAGCGGCAGCATCGCGGTGATCGTGCTTTCGGTGAACAGCTGCATCCGGCCGAGGATCACGCACAGGAAGCCGATCGGGTAGCCCAGCCCGGTGACCAGTTCGCGCCAGGGCGCATCGGGCAGCGCCGCATGCAAGGTGGCCTCGGTCAGCAGCGACACGCTGATCGCGATCCCGGCGGCGAGGCCGGACCAGAACAACGATCGGGCAGGGCGGCGCAGCTCGCCCTCGCCCTCCTCGCGCACCGCGCGGTGCAGATCCTTGGCATCGGCCGCCTTCAGGTCGTCGTTGTCGTCTTTGTCGGATGCCTGATCTGCCATATGTCCGCGCCCAACGGCCCGCCGATCGCTTTGCTCCAGGCGGCGCAGGCGATTGCGACGTTTCCCTGCGGCCTCTTCTGCTCTACGGCGCGCCACCATGAACGATCCCGCCACCATCCGCCGCCTGTACGGCCGACGCCAGGGCCACAAGCTGCGCCAGGGGCAGGCGGCGCTGGTCGAGGATACATTGGCGCCGCTCAGCGTGCCCGAAACCGGCCCGCTCGATGCGCAGGTCCTGTTCGGGGATGCACCGGAGGCGACGCGCCCCTTGGAGCTGGAGATCGGCTTCGGCGCGGGCGAACATCTCGCCGGCCAGGCCGCGGCGCGGCCCGACGTCGGGTTCATCGGCTGCGAACCTTTTCTCAACGGCGTCGTCGGCGCGCTGACCCACATTCGCGACGGCGGCCTCACCAACGTGCGGTTGCACATGGGCGATGCGCTGGAGGTGATCGAGCGGCTGCCCGACGCCAGCCTGCAGCGCGTCTATCTGCTGCACCCGGATCCCTGGCCGAAAGCACGCCATGCCAAGCGGCGGATGATGAACCACGGTCCGCTCGACGCGATCGCCGCCAAGCTGAAACCCGGCGGCGAATTTAGGCTCGGAACCGACGATCCGACCTATTGCCGCTGGTCGATGATGATCATGGACCAACGCCGCGACTTCAGCTGGACCGCCAACGCGCCGGCCGATTTCCTGACCCGCCCCGCCGACTGGCCGGAAACCCGCTACGAGCGCAAGGCGCGCCGCAAAGGGCACGAAGTCTGGTATTTCAGGTATATCCGGCGATAAGCCGGCTCATTGCCGCATCAGCGCGACGAACTCTTCGAACAGCGTCGCGCCGGCCAATGGGGCGCATAGCGCCATCAGCAGATTGAACAGGACGATCCCCTCGACGATGCGTCGCTGCCGCGGCGTCAGGCGTGGACGGACCGGGTCGGGCTCCCAGCGCGGTGGCGGGGGTTGGTCGCGGAATTCCATGAACATGCGCGGGCCCTTTCGGATATGGGCCGGACTATAGCACGACCGTCTGCGGCTTCGACTCGTCGATCGCGGCGAGAACCATTCGTTCCCAGATCGCAGGATCGCCTGCCGCCGCCATGCGCTGATCGGGTTCGCGCAGCGTGCGCAGCACCGCCCGCGCGTCGGTCAGATAGTCGCGCCACGCGCTGTCCACCTGATCCCCGGCGCTTTCGACATCGCCGCCCGCATTCGCGCTGATCCGCTGCCCGGCGAGGACCCGCGCGATCCGTTCGGCGATGGGAGTGGTGGACACGTCCATGTTGGCTCTCCTTCGCGAGGAGGAATGCGCGAGAGGAGCGTCGGGTTTCCTGCCCCTTATACGAAGCAACCCGGAATGGCCTGCGCCATCCCGGGTTGTCGTGCTTTATCGCGCGTGGGTTGAGGGGTTCAGCGCGCCGCGCCGCTGCCCTGGCCGCGACCACCGCCGCCGCCACCCGAGCGGCCGCGACCGCCGCCGCCGCCACCGCCGCCGCGCTGGCCGCCGCGGCTCGCATTGGCATAGCTGCGCGTCGCCGTCGGCGCGTGCGTGGCCCGCGGGCGCGCCGGCTGACGCTGGCCGCGCGGCAGGTCCGCACGCGGTGCGGGATCGGCGCCGATCGCCTTCACGCGGGTCGCCTTGATCTCGTTCGACAGGCCCGTGAAATTCTCCGGCAGCGGCTGCACCGTCACCTTCTGGCGGGTCAGCTTCTCGATGTCCTTCAGGTACGGACGCTCATCGTCCGCGCAGAAGGCGACCGCGATGCCGCTCGCGCCGGCCCGCGCCGTCCGGCCGATGCGGTGGACGTATTGCTCGGCCACGTTGGGCAGTTCGAAGTTGATGACGTGGCTGACGCCCGAGACGTCGATGCCGCGCGCTGCGATGTCGGTGGCGACCAGCACCTTGGTCTTGCCGTCCTTGAACTCGCCGAGCGCGCGCTCGCGCTGGCCCTGGCTCTTGTTGCCGTGGATCGCGTTCGCCGGGATGCCGTTGCCCGCCAGCAGCTTCACGACGCGGTCGGCGCCATGCTTGGTGCGCGTGAACACCAGCGCCCGGTTGATCGTCGGATCCTGCAGCGTGATCGTCAGCAGCGCCTGCTTTTCGGCCTGATTGACGAAGGTGACGTACTGATCGACGCGCTCGGCAGTGGTCGATGCGGGAACGACCGACACCGTCTTCGGCTCGTGCAGGAACTGGTTGGCCAATTCGCGGATCGCGACCGGCATCGTCGCCGAGAAGAACAAAGTCTGGCGCTTGCGCGGGATCATCCGCACGATCTTCTTGAGCGCATGGATGAAGCCGAGGTCCATCATCTGGTCGGCTTCGTCTAGCACCAGGATCTCGATCATCGACAGGTTGCACATGCCCTGCTCGACCAGGTCGATCAGGCGGCCCGGCGTGGCGACGAGGATGTCGATGCCGCGGCTCAGGTCCTGGCGGTTCTTGTTGATGCTGGTGCCGCCGAACACGGTCGCGACCGACAGCTTGCTGAACTGACCGTAAGCGCGGGCGCTGTCGGCGATCTGGCTGGCGAGTTCGCGCGTCGGGGCGAGGACGAGCATGCGGCAATGCGTCGGCAGCACGCGCTTCTGGTTTTCGACGAGGCGCTGGATCGACGGCAGCACGAACGCGGCGGTCTTGCCGGTGCCGGTCTGCGCGATGCCGAGCAGGTCGCCGCCTTCGAGCAGGATCGGGATCGACTGCGCCTGGATCGGGGTGGGAGTGGTATAGCCCTTGGCTTCGAGCGCACGGACGAGCGGCTCGGCGAGGCCGAGATTGGCGAATGACATGGAAAACAAACCTTCAAAACGGGCCTGACCCGCGCGCCGGGACCTTGGGTAAGGAACGGCTCGCAGGGGGCGGGGAAACTGACACCCCGCGTGAATAGGGAAGCCCTGAGCGTATCGACCGAGGCGGAGCCGGGGTCGGCAGCTAAGCCGACCCGTTCACGCTGCATGACGCCTCGATAGTACGGCATGTGCGCTGCGCTGCGGCAAAAGTCAAGATGTCCGATTCGGCCGTTCCCCAACTCTCGCGTCCGCGCGAGCGGCACCGCAACTCGCTGCGATTTCAGCCGCCTGATGTTGGTTGCCGTGGTCTTTACCCCTCGGCAAGATATGCATCGTAAAAAGACCATTATGGTCTTAACCCGCCTATCCCATGCTCTTACGTCGCATCGCGCAGCGGTCGTACAGGTCGCCGCGTCGGTCGTGCTGGTTCCGCTCGTGGTCGTTACGCCGCCCGCCGACGGCACCTTCCTGTTGCTCCCGGTCACCGGCGAGCCGGCCGCGGCCGTCGCCGTCGCGGCGGGCGCCCTGGTCGTCGCCGCCGGGCCGACGAGCAACAGCCTGGTGGTACGCGGCTCGCTGGGCGCACTTGCCAAACCGCTCTTGTTGCGCGGGATCATTCCGCTCGGCGTGCCATCCGCCCTGTGCGGGAAGACCCCGGCATGATGACGATCGATCATCTGGCCGCGCTGCGCATCCGGGCCGTCCGGGGGCTGGTGCTGTTTTCGTTGATGTGCGTGCCTGTGCTGGCGCTGGTCGGCATGGCGATGGACAGGCCGTTCGCGCTGACCGCGCCGCTGGTCTGCCTGCTGTTCACGCTGCTCCCGGCGCGCATGGCCGTCCGGAGACAGCACGATCTGTCGGCGCGCCTGTCCGTCGGAGCCCTCGCGGCGGTGCAGCCGGCGCTGCTCCTGCTGCTGCTGACCGGCACCCCGTGGCAGATGGACGCGCATATGTTCTTCTTCGTCGCGCTGGCGATGCTGGTGGCGCTGTGCGACTGGCGCCCGATCGCGCTCGCTTCGCTCCTCATCGCGCTGCATCATCTGATGCTCGACGAGATCATGCCGATCTGGGTGTTCGATGGCGTCAAGGCCAATCACGTCCGCGTCCTGTTCCACATCGCTGCCGTGCTGCTCGAAATGGCATCTCTCAGCTTCGTGTCCTGTCAGCTCAGCGCCTTCGTCCGTGGCCAGGCCGTGGCGCGTCGCGAGAGCGACCGGCTGGCGCTGCTCACCGAGGAACAGCGGATCGAGGCGGCTGAGGAGCGCGAACGCGCCGTCGCGGCGCTCGCCGCGGCCCGCGCCGCCGAAGCGCGGGCGCGCGACGAGCGGGCGCGGCGTCAGGTCGCCGAAAAGCATGTCGCGACGCTCAGGCAGCAGGAACTGGTCGCGCTCTCCAAGGCGTTCGAAGCCACCGTGGTCGAAGTCGCCATCGCCCTCGAAGATGCCTCCGCGCGGCTCGTCGGGTCGGCGGCGTCGCTCAATGCGATCGCCGACGATACGCGCCGTCATGCCGGCGACGCCCTGATCGGCGCAAGCCTGGCGGCTGATGCGGTGCGCGGCGTCGAAGAGGATGTGATGGAACTGTCCGACAGCATCGCCGGCGTTGCGCGGAGCGCCGAACAACAGGGCGAGCTGACCTATAGCGCGCGGCTCAGCGCGGAGCACGGCGACCGCACCGTGGGCGAGCTGGCGACGCGAGCCCGGACGATCGGCGGCTTCGTCGGCGAGGTCAACGCCATCGCCGCCCAGACGAACCTGCTCGCGCTCAACGCCGCCATCGAGGCGGCCCGCGCCGGCACCGCCGGGCTCGGCTTTTCGGTCGTGGCGAGCGAGGTGAAGCAACTCGCGTGCGCCACCGGCCGCGCCACCGACAAGATCGCATCGCTCATCGCCAGCGTCCAGGCCGGCGTCAGCGACGCCGCCGCCGATCTGGGTGCGGCATCCGACGCGGTCCTGAGGGTGGAGAGCGCGGCGGGTGACATCCGCGCGGCCGTGCAGGAACAGGGCAACGCCGCCACGCGGATCAGCCTCAGCGTTCGCGCCGCGGCGGCGGGCGCCGTCACCATCGAGGAACGGATCGGCACGGTCGCAGCATCCGCGAGCGCGACCGGCACCTTGTCGGGCGAGGTCATGGACGCGGCAAATGCCCTGTCCGATCACGCGCGCCGTCTGCGCCGGTCGACCGATCAGTTCGTCGAACAGTTGCGCGGCGGCATTGCCGAGGCGGCATAGGCGGCGGCGGCGCTATAATTTGCGCCCGATCACTTCCTTCATGATCTCGTTCGTGCCGCCGTATATCCGGCTGACCCGCGCGGCCCGCCACGCGCGCGCGATCGGATATTCGTTCATATAGCCCGCCCCGCCGTGCAGCTGGAGGCAGGCATCCATCACCTCCCATTGCATGTCGGTGTGCCACAGCTTCGCCGCCGCACCCTCTTCGTTGGTCAGCTTGCCCTCGAGGTGGCGGCGGATCGCCCAGTCGAGATGCGCCCAGCCGACCTGCAGCTTGGCCGCCAGCCCCGCGAGCACGAAGCGGGTGTTCTGGAAATCGAACACCACGCCGGCAAACGCCTTGCGATCCTTGGTGAAGGCGACCGTCTCGTCGAACGCCTTCTGGCTGGACGACTGGGCGCCGACCGCGATCGACAGCCGCTCCTGCGGCAATTGGCTCATCAGATAGACGAAGCCCTTGCCCTCCTCGCCGAGGCAATTGGTGATGGGCACGCGCACGTCGTCGAAGAACAGTTCGGACGTGTCCGCCGCTTCCTGCCCGATCTTGTCGAGCTTGCGTCCGCGCCGGAAGCCCTCGCGGTCCGCCTCGACGAGGATGATCGACATGCCCTTGTACGCGGGTTGCGCATGCGGATCGGTCTTGGCGACGACCAGGATCAGATCGGCGTTCTGGCCGTTGGTGATATAGGTCTTGCTGCCGTCGACGACATAATGGTTGCCGTCGCGCTTCGCGGAGGTGCGGATCGCCTGAAGGTCGCTGCCGGTGCCGGGTTCGGTCATCGCGATCGCGCTGATCGTTTCGCCCGACACCATGCGCGGCAACCAATAGCGCTTCTGCTCTTCCGATCCGTAATGTTCCAGGTAGCCGACGACGATATCGGACTGGAGCGTGAAGCCGGCCGGAACGCCGTTGTACGTCAGCTCCTCGTTGACCACCGCGTTATAGCCGAAGTCGAGGCCCAGGCCGCCATATTCCTCCGACACCGTCGGGCACAGCATGCCGACCGCGCCCGCCGCGCGCCAGAAGGATGGCGGCACGAGCCGATTGGCCTCCCAGTCCGCGACATGCGGCACGCCGTCCTTGCGCAGGAAGCTGCGCACCGTTTGGCGGAACGCCTCGTGATCCTCGTCATACGCGAACCGTCCGGCGACATCGTCGAGCGTCATGCCTCTCTCCTGATCTTTTGCCGGCAGGCTGCGGTTCGCGCCCGCCATCGTCAAGCGCTAAATAACAAATGTTATGGAGCGCGCCGGACGGTCGCTACTTTTCCGGTGCAACCCGCCGCACCAGCCGATACACAGTGTGTCCAACGATAAAGGATGCGCGCCATGAAACTCGCCAGTCTGAAGCACGCCGATCGTCATCGAGGGCGCGACGGGCGCCTCGTCGTCGTCTCCAGCGACCTCGCTTATTACGCCGACGCGGGGCACATCGTCTCGACCTTGCAGGAGGCGCTGGACGATTGGGACCGGCTGCTGCCGGACCTCCAGAACCTCGCCACCGACCTCGAGCATGCGGTCATCCCGCGCGAACGGTTCCACGAACACGCCGCCGCCTCGCCGCTGCCGCGCGCCTATCAATGGGCGGACGGATCAGCCTATGTGAATCACGTCGCCCTGGTCCGGCAGGCGCGGGGGGCGGAGATGCCCGAAACCTTCTGGCACGATCCGCTGATGTACCAGGGCGGCTCCGACGGGTTTCTCGGCCCGCGCGATCCGATCCCGCTCGCCGACGAATCCTGGGGCTGCGACCTCGAGGCCGAGGTGGTCGTCGTCACCGGTGACGTGCCGCTGGGCGCGAGCCGCGAAGAGGCGCTGGCGGCGATCCGGCTGGTCGGCCTCACCAACGACGTCTCGCTGCGCAACCTGATCCCCGGCGAACTCGGCAAGGGCTTCGGGTTCTTCCAGTCCAAGCCTGCCAGCGCCTTCTCGCCGGTGTTCGTCACGCCCGATACGCTCGGCGACTGGTGGCGGGACGGCAAGCTCCACCGCAAGCTGATGGTCGACCTCAACGGCAAGCCGTTCGGTCGCGCGGAGGCGGGCGAGGACATGACCTTCGATTTCGGCACGCTCGTCGCCCACGCAGCGAAGACGCGCAGGCTGGGCGCCGGCACGATCGTCGGCAGCGGCACCGTTTCCAACCGCGGCCCCGACGGTGGGCCGGGCCAGACGATCGAGGCGGGCGGCGTCGGCTATTCCTGCCTTGCCGAAGTGCGCACCGTGGAAACGATCACGTCCGGCAAGGCGACGACGCCCTTCCTCAAGAAGGGCGACACCGTCCGTATCTGGGCAGAGGACGACAAGCACCACCCGATCTTCGGCGTGATCGAACAGACGGTCGAGTAGGCCGACGCGCTCGCTCGCCGCATACGGCGGGCGTTTGGCGACGAAGGGGCTGCGCGCTGGCGGGCGGCCCCTCGTCGAGCGACGTGCCAGCGCCGGTGTTCCCTGCGCCACGATGCACGGATCGTCGTCGGCACATCCTGCGTTCCGCTCGGCATGACCCGGAGCACCGAAAACCCGCTTGAAATTTAATTACAACGGCGCAACACGTTTGGTCAGCAGCGCCGGCGAATCTCGCCGGACCTGAGGGAGAGAAATGTGGCCAGCGAGCATCCGCGCGCCAACCTGCCGCCGCTGACGCTGCACGTGCCGGAACCCAAGTTCCGTCCGGGCGATGCCGTCGATTTCGTGGGTGTGGACGTGCCGCCTGCCGGCTCCGCGCGCCGGCCCGACACCGCGGCAGCGGCGCGGGACTTCACCGAACTCGCCTATACGATGGTGCGGGTCCTGGATGAAGAGGGCAAAGCGGTCGGCCCCTGGGATCCCAAGCTGTCGCCCGATACGTTGCGCAACATGCTGCGCAACATGGCGCTGCTCCGCGCCTTCGACGAGCGCATGTTCCGCGCCCAGCGGCAGGGCAAGACCAGCTTCTACATGAAGGCGACCGGTGAAGAGGCGGTATCCGTCGCGGCGGCGCAGGCGCTCGATTTCGAGGATATGTGCTTCCCCTCATATCGCCAGCAGGGGCTGCTCATCTCGCGCGGCTATCCGCTGGTCGAGATGATGAACCAGATTTATTCCAACCGCGGCGACAAGCTGCAGGGCAAGCAGCTGCCGATCATGTATTCGGCGCGCGACCACGGCTTCTTCTCGATCTCCGGCAATCTGACGACGCAATATCCGCAGGCCGTCGGCTGGGCGATGGCGTCCGCGGCGAAGGGCGATACGCGCATCGCGGCCGTCTGGTGCGGCGAGGGATCGACGGCGGAGGGGGATTTCCATTCCGCCTGCACGTTCGCGGCAGTCTATCGTGCGCCGGTGATCTTCAACGTCGTCAACAACCAGTGGGCGATCAGCAGCTTTTCCGGGTTCGCCGGCGCGGAGGCGACGACCTTCGCCGCGCGGGCGATCGGCTATGGCATCGCCGGCCTGCGCGTCGACGGCAACGATGCGCTCGCCGTCTACGCGGCGACGCAATGGGCGGCGGAGCGTGCGCGGACCAACGCCGGCCCGACGCTCATCGAACATTTCACCTATCGGGCCGAGGGTCATTCGACCTCGGACGATCCCACCCAGTACCGCAGCGCGGGCGAGCCGACCGCCTGGCCGCTCGGCGACCCGGTCGCGCGCCTCAAGCAGCATCTGATCGCGATCGACGAATGGGACGAGGAGCGCCACGCCGCGCAGGACAAGGAACTTGCCGAATATGTCCGGGCCGAGCAGAAGGAAGCCGAGAAGAACGGCATCCTCGGCCATGGCCTGCATCAGCCGCTCGACACGCTGTTCGACGGCGTCTTCGAGGAAATGCCCTGGCATCTGCGCGAGCAGCAGGCGCAGATGATGGCCGAGGAAGAAGCGAGCGGACGGCCATGGGCGCGCAAGTGAGCGTGTGTTCACCCGCTGTCATCCCGGCGAACGCCGGGACCCATGGATGCGGTGCGGCCGATAGGTACAGTCAACAGATGTACTCGGGTCCATGGATCCCGGCGTTCGCCGGGATGACGGGAGGTATGTGGTGAGCGATACAGTCGAACAAGCCGGCACGGACTCCGGCACCACGACCACCCGCATGAACATGATCCAGGCGATCAACTCCGCGCTCGACATCTGCATGACCCGCGACCCGGACGTGCTGGTGATGGGCGAGGACGTCGGTTACTTCGGCGGCGTGTTCCGCGCGACCGCGGGGTTGCAGGCCAAACACGGCAAGACGCGCGTGTTCGACACGCCGATCACCGAAACCGGGATCATGGGCGTCGCGATCGGCATGGGCGCTTATGGTCTGCGGCCGGTCCCTGAGATCCAGTTCGCCGATTATATCTACCCCGCGCTCGACCAGCTGGTCAGCGAGGCGGCGCGGCTGCGCTATCGTTCGGCCGGGGAGTTCATCTCGCCGATCACGATCCGCTCGCCCTATGGCGGCGGCATCTTCGGCGGGCAGACCCATTCGCAGTCGCCCGAGGGTATCTTCACCCACGTGTCGGGCATGAAGACGGTGATCCCCTCGACGCCCTACGATGCCAAGGGCCTGCTGATCGCGGCGATCGAGGACAATGACCCGGTGCTCTTCCTCGAGCCCAAGCGCATCTACAACGGCCCGTTCAACGGCTATTGGGATCGCCCCGCCGAAAACTGGTCGAAGCACCCGGCGGGCGAGGTGCCGACCGGCTATTATCGCGTCGACCTGGGCAAGGCGGCGATCGTCCGCCCGGGCGAGGCGCTGACGATCCTCGCCTACGGCACGATGGTGCACGTCTGCGCGGCGGTGATCGCCGAGCACGGCATCGATGCCGAGATCGTCGACCTGCGCACCCTGGTGCCGCTCGATATCGAGACGATCGAGGCTTCGGTGAAGAAGACCGGCCGCTGCATGATCGTGCACGAGGCGACGCGCACGTCGGGCTTCGGTGCCGAACTGTCGGCGCTGGTGCAGGAACGCTGCTTCTACCACCTCGAAGCGCCGATCGAACGCGTCACCGGGTTCGACACGCCCTATCCGCACAGCCTGGAATGGGCCTATTTCCCCGGACCGGTTCGCATCGGCCAGGCCCTCAAGAAGATCATGAAGGACGCATAATGGCCCGCTACACCTTCAAGTTGCCGGACATCGGCGAAGGCATCGCCGAGGCCGAGATCGTGGCCTGGCATGTAGCGGTCGGCGACCGCGTCGAGGAAGACCAGAACATCGCCGACATGATGACCGACAAGGCGACGGTCGAAATGGAATCGCCCGTGTCCGGCGTGGTCGTCGAACTGGCGGGCGAGGTCGGCGACCAGGTCGCGATCGGCGCGGCGCTCGTCGTGATCGAAACCGACGCGGCGGAAGGGGACGGCGATGTCGTCGCTGCGCCGGCGAGTGCCGAACAGGCAGAGGTTGCCGAGCAGTACGAAGCCGAGAATCCCGGCGTCGAGGAAGCGGCGGCGGCGGGCATGACGACGCCCGCGCGGTCTGCGGCAGCGGCGACCGCCGAACCGTCGCCCGTCCGTGCCGAGCCTGTCGAAGCACCATCGGCGACCGCCGCAGCGAGCCCGCCGGCGGTTTCGGAGCGAAGCGCGGAGAGTTCTCCCGTCCTCGCCTCGCCAGCGGTTCGCGCCCGCGCGCGCGATCTCGGCATCGATCTGGCGCAGGTGAAGACGGACGCGGATCGCGTGCGCCACGCCGACCTCGACGCGTTCCTGCGCTACAATGCCGGTCAGGGCTATCAGGCGCCCGGCGCCACCCGCGCCCGTGCCGACGAGCAGGTGCGCGTGATCGGCATGCGTCGGCGCATCGCCGAGAACATGGCGGCGTCCAAGCGCAACATCCCGCATTTCACCTATGTCGACGAGATCGACGTCACCGCGCTGGAGGCGATGCGCGCCGATCTGAACGATCATCGCGGCGCACGGCCCAAGCTGACGATGCTCCCGCTGCTGATCGTCGCGATCTGCCGGACCTTGCCCGACTTCCCGATGCTCAACGCGCGTTACGACGACGAGGCTGGCGTGGTGACCCGTTCGGGCCGCGTCCACCTCGGCATGGCGGCGCAGACCGACGCCGGACTGACGGTGCCGGTGATCCGCGACGCGCAGGACAAGAACGTCTGGCAGCTCGCGACCGAGATCGTCCGCCTCGCCGAAGCGGCACGCGCCAACAAGCTGAAGCCGGACGAACTGGGCAATGGCACGATCACCGTCACCTCGCTGGGACCGCTTGGCGGGATCGCGACCACGCCGGTTATCAATCGCCCCGAAGTGGCGATCATCGGGCCGAACAAGATCGTCGAGCGGCCGGTGTTCACCGGGGCCAAATTGCAGGGAGGGGGCGACGAGATCCGCCGCGCCAAGCTGATGAACCTGTCGATCAGTTGCGATCATCGCGTGGTCGATGGCTGGGATGCGGCGAGTTATGTGCAGGCGCTCAGGAAACAGCTGGAAACGCCGGTCCTGCTGTTCGCGAACTAAAGTGCGGGCGGCGTCACGGCGTGACGCCGCATCGGGCAAGGCGGGCAGCGACGCGATCGAGCATCGCCTGGTAGCTGGCGTATTCCGGCTGGGTCAGCGCGCCCTGCTGCGCGATGCCCGTGGTGACGCCGCTCCAGATGCGGTCGAGATCCTGCCGCATGAACGTGGCGGGACCGTTGGCGATCCGATTGGAGCGTTCGGCCCGGTCGATCGCCGCCGCCATCCGCGTCAGTCGCCTCGAGAATTGCGACTGCTGCAACTGGCCGGTCGGCGATTGCGCGATCGCGAACGACATGCGCGGCCTGCTATCCACGCCTGTGCCGACGCCGATCAGGCTTGCCGCCAGCATCGCGATCGATGATATCGGCAAGGACAATCGGGCGGGCATGATCTCGTCATGGCCGATGTGGACTTAATATACAGTGTCCATTGTTGCCTGACCTTCGCCAACCGCAAGTGACTTTCCATCGAAGAAGAGGACGGGCGACCATTCCGGTTTTGCGGCATCCTTGGGTCGCTTTGCTGCTTTCACTGCTTTGCGCGTGCGGTGAGGACGACCGCGCGACACGGCTCGCGGCGGCCGGGCCGCACCCCGACCGGGCGGCATTGGCGCGGGTCGCCAGCGTTGCTGCGGGCGGGCGGCTGTTCGCTCGCTGTGCGGCATGCCACACGATCCGTCGCGACGCCCCGGATCATGACGGCCCGAACCTGTTCGGCGTCATGGGCGCGCCGGTGGCGCAGTCACGCCCGCGGTTCGCCTATACCGCCGCCCTGCAACGTGTCGGCGGACGCTGGACGCCGGAGCGCATGGACGCGTGGCTCACCGCGCCGCAACGGTTCGCACCGGGGACGTCGATGCGCTTTCCCGGCCTGTCGGACCCGCTCGATCGCGCCGACGTGATCGCCTATGTGCAGGCGCAGCGCTGACCTGCGGTCCAGCCTCAGACGATCTCGAACAGCCCCGCCGCGCCCATGCCGCCCGCCGTGCACATCGTCACCACCACATATCGCACGCCGCGCTTGCGACCCTCGATCAGCGCGTGGCCGATCAGCCGGCTGCCGGTCATGCCGAATGGATGCCCGACCGCAATCGCGCCACCGTTGACGTTGTACTTCTCGGGATCGATCCCCAGCGTGTCGCGGCAATAGAGGCATTGCGAGGCGAACGCCTCGTTCAGCTCCCACAGCCCGATGTCGCCGACCGACAGTCCGGCGCGATCGAGCAGCTTCGGCACGGCGAATACCGGTCCGATCCCCATTTCGTCCGGACCGCATCCCGCCGACTGGAAGCCGCGATAGATGCCCAGGATCGTCTTGCCCTCGGCTTCCGCGGTGGCGCGATCCATCAGCAACTGCGCCGACGCACCATCCGAAAGCTGGCTGGCGTTGCCCGCGGTGACATTGGTGCCCGGCCCGGTGAACGCGCCACCGCCCCATACCGGCTTGAGCCCGGCGAGCGCTTCGACCGTCGTGCCCGGCCGAATGCCCTCGTCCTGCGTCACCGTCACCGTGTCGGTGCCGGTCTGCATGCCCGCCTTGTCGAAAAGCGCCTTTTCGACGGTGATCGGCACGATCTCCTCGGCGAAGGCGCCCCGCGCCAGCCCGTCGGCAGCGCGCTGCTGGCTCATCGCGGCATAGGCATCCTGCGCCGCGCGGGTGATGCCGTACCGCTCTGCGACGATCTCGGCCGTCTCGATCATCGGGATATAGGCGGCGGGTTCCTGCGCGACGACGCTCTGGTTGACGTAGCGCGGCGCATCCTTGGTCACGGTATGGCTGATCGATTCCATTCCGCCCGCCAGCGCCACGTCCGCCTCGCCGCACATGATCGTCCGTGCCGCCAGCGCGACCGCGGTCAGCCCCGAACCGCATTTGCGGTCGAGCGTGAACGCCGGGACGCTCTGCGGCAGGCCGGCGGCGAACACGGCCATGCGTCCGGCGTTGCCGCCGGTGGCGCCCCATTGGTTGCCGACGCCCCAGAAGATGTCGTCGATCCGCGTCGGGTCCACGCCTGCGCGTTCGACGACGGCGTTCATCACATGGCCGGCCAGCACCGGCGCTTCGGTGGCGTTGAACGCGCCGCGATAGGCCTTGCCGATGGCGGTGCGGGCGGTGGAAACGATCGCGGCTTCACGCATGGCAGACGGCCTTTCGAGGATCGGGTATGTAACTCCTCTATAATGCCGCGGCGCTTGTTGGAAGTCCCGTTATCCCAGCCAGCCGCCCCGGAAGCCGGCGCGTTCCAGACCGCGGCGGATGTGCGGGTTCTTCTGCATCGTCTTCCAGACCAGACCGGTGCGCTGGTTCTCGATCATCGTGACGATCGGTCCCTGATCGATCCCCAGATAATCCTTGTCCACCCAGCCGACCCCGGGAACGACGCGGCCGTGCTTCAGCGGCGCCTGCGGATCGGTCAGCGTCGGGTTGAACGAATCGAGGAACCCATATTGGCCATAGATGCCCTCTCCATAGCGGTCGTGCATCGTGTGGAGGCAGCGTGTCGCCAGTTCGGGTTCGAACGCGATCGATCCGCCGGCCGCGGTCGGCGCGATCGTGCCGTCGTCGCGCGTTCCCGGCCCCCGTTCGGAATAGCTGAAGAACTCCCGCGTCTTGCCTCGTAATGCGATCGTGAAATCGCCCGGCCCGTCGCAGGCGGTCAGTCCCCAGCAATCGGCGTCATAGCCGATCCAGCCACCCGGATTGGCGATCGCATAGCGACGCTGGTTGCGCACGGCGCGGCGGCTGTTCTCGAAATAATCGATCCCGCGGCTTTTGATGAAGGGGTCCTGGATACCGCGGAAATCGATCCAGCAATGGCTGTACTGGTGCACGAACAGCGGCGGGTAATGCAGGTACGGCTCGCCCCAGCGCTCCGTCCACGCCGCGTCGAACCGCTGAGTCAGCGCTCCCCAGGTGGTCGCCGGCAGCGGGTGCGTCGGGGATGCGATGGCGAGAAGATACATCAGCATCCCCTCGTTATAGATATTCCAGTCCGCCGGAATGAAGCCGCTTTCGGGGTGCCAGCCCATCGACAGGAAGGGGGGGCGTGGCATGATCCACGTCCAGTCGATCGCCGCGTACAGTTCGTCCGCCAGCGTCCGGATACGCGCCTCGGCGGGATCGTTCGCCTCGAACCAGGTGCCGGCGAACAGCACGCCCGCGATCAGCAGCGCGGTGTCGATCGTCGACAGTTCGGCGCGAGCGAAGCGCAAGCCCTTGGTCACGCCCAGGAAGTGGTAGAAGAACCCCTTGTTACCGCTCGCATCGTCGCTGCCCGGCCCTTGCGGTGCGGCGGCGAACCATTCCAGCGTCGCCAGCGTGCGCGCGCGCGCCTGATCGCGGGTGATCCAGCCGTTGACGACGCCGATCGGATAGGCGGTGAGCGCAAATCCGACCGCGGCGATCGACGAAAAGCTCGGGGTAGGCCAGCGATCGGGCGCCCAGCCGGTTGAAGGATCGGCGGTGTCCCAGAAGAACCGGAAGCTGCGTTCCTGAAGATCGGTGATCAGGTCCCGCGGCGCGGCGCCTGCCGATGCCGGGGACGCCGTGCGCGTCGTCGCGCACCCGCCCGCCATCCCGGCGAGCGCCAGCCCGCCGGTGCCGAGGATCTGTCTTCTGTCGAACATCGGCGCAGAACCTTCTGCAAAGTACGCATACACAGGACGAACGGGCGGGCGGCTCCTTGCGAAGCCGCCCGCCCGCGCACGATCAGAACCGGTAACCGACCCGGAACTGCACACGCCGCGGCAGCGTCAGCGTGCTGGAGGCGTTCTGGGCATTGGCCGCATTCAGCGGATCGGCGACGGTGCCGTTCGCCTGCACCTGGTTGTTGAAATAGCCGTCGAAGCCGCTGAAGTTCTTGTTGTTGAAGGCATTGAACAGGTCGACCGCCAGGCTGACCTCATGCGTGTCGAACAGCTTGACCTTCTTTTCCAGCGTCAGGTTGACCTCGCAATAGGCCCACACGCCCTTGATGCAGTTCTTTTCGGGATACCGCGCCCCGATCACGCCCTGCACCGGGTTGGTGGCGTCGAACACCTGATAGGCCTGGCCGCTGCCGAAGGTCGACAGCGTCGAGAATTGCAGGCCGAACGGCAGGTCGACGATCCCCGAGATGACGAGGTGGTGACGCTCGTCGCCGCTACGCGGGCGCCAGCCATAGGCGTCCGGCGTCACGGCATCGAGGCTGAAGAGATCGCCGCCGTTCTGTTCACCCTTCGAGAAGGTGTAGTTGATGTTGACGCCCCAGCCGGACGACGCGGTATAATCCTTGTCGATCGTGGCGAAGAGCGCCTTGTAGCGCGTATCCAGCCCGTCATAGCCGATCAGCACGTTGCCATAGCCGTAGCTGTTGGCGAGCGCGGTGTTGCAGCAGGTGCCGAGCCCGTTGTTGTTCCGGGTCGCGAACAGCGTGGTGTAACCGTTGCGGCCACGGACGTAGCTCGCGGTCAGGCTGGTGCGGAAGATACCGACGCGCTGGCGGACGCCCAGGCTGAACTGGTCGGTCACCGGCGGCTTGGCATTGTTCTTCACCGCGAACAGTTCCGGACGACCGGTGGTGCCGGTCGCCTGCAACGCCAGCAGGCCGTCGCGCGTCAGATACTTCGGGTCCCAGGCGACGGTCGGATTGCCGTTGATCGTCTGGTTGCCGTTGCGCGAGAAGTAGAAGTTGTAGATCGAATATTGCAGGCGATACTGCTCGTCGAGCGTGTTGTTGAACACGTTTCGGTCGTAATAGCGTCCGTATCCGCCGAACAGCACGGTGCTCTGGTTGCCGTTGAAGTCGTAGCTGAAGCCGGCACGCGGCTGGAACATCTTCTTGTACGCCGGACGGTCGGTGCCATCGGTGATATAGTTGTTGGCGTTGAAGTAATAGGTCTGGGGCAGGCCGCGCAGCAACGCCGCCGCCTGGTCGGGCGTGCGATAGCGGTTGTTGTACATGTTGGATTCGTAATCCCAACGCAGGCCCAGGTTGAGCTGGAGCTGGTCGGTCAGGTTCCAGTCGTCCTGCGCGTACAGGCCGAGCTGCGAATTGGACGCCGCGATGCGGGTGTTGCCGATGCCGAGCTGCGCCTGCGCCGGGAAGCTGAAGTCCAGACCGTTGGTCGTATCGATCCGATAGGTGAATGTCGGCTGGACGTAGAACAGCTTCTGGAAATCATAATCTTGGAAGGCGAACTTGATGCCCGTCTTGATGACGTGGCCGTCGAGCCCGCTATAGGTCAGATCATCGCGCAGCGTATAGCTCTGCTGGTTGATCCGCTGGCTCGAATTCTTGCCGCCGAACGTGATCACGCCGTCATAGACATAGGTCGCCGCGCTCGGGTTGAGCGACGTCGGATTATACACGTAGTTGAGGTAGCTCGCGTTCCATTCGTTGACGAAGCTGCTGCCCGTGTAGGTCCACTTGAACGCATAGGTATCGACGGTGTTCTTCTTGTTCTCCGCCGCGGTGAACGCGGTGGTGCCGCCGAAGCCCTGGATGTCGGTTTCCTGACGCTTCGAATAGGAAACGTCGAAGACCTGGTTCGAATCCGGGGTGAAGGTCAGCTTGCCGAAGTAGAAGTCACCGCGGAACGGGCTGACGAAGGCGCCCTCATACTGGCCGAACTGCGCGATGTTGGCGGCGGTGCGGTTGCCCAGGCGAACGTTGAACGCGCGGTCCTGATCATTGCCTTCATAGGCGCCGAAGAAGAACAGCTTGTCCTTGATGATCGGGCCGCCCAGCGACACGCCATATTGCTTGCGCTTGAACGCGGGTTCCGGATTGTTGTCGCGCTTGTCGAGGTAGGATTTCTCGGACAGACCCTTGTCGGTATACTGGCCGAAGGCTTCGCCATGGAACTCGTTGGTGCCGGACTTGGTCACCGCAGTGACGATCGCGGCGCCCGCCTGCTCGTATTCCGCCTTGTAGTTCTGCGTCAGCACGCGGAACTCGCCGATCGCGAGCTGGCCGAAGGGGTTGCCACGGCTGTCCTGCTGGCCGGCGATGCCGCCGTCGAGCACCTGGTTCTTCAGGCTGATGCCGTCGATGAAGACGTTGACCTGGCTGCGGGTCGAGGCGCCCGACTGAATGCCCTTGTTGGTCTCGCTGTCGATATAGGTGACGCCGGGGGCGAGCGCGGCGAAGCTCAGGAAGTTGCGGTCGGTCTGCGGCAGTGCGCGGATCTGCGCCTGGCTGACGTTGGTCGCGACTTCGCTGGTGCGCGTTTCGACCAGACGGCTGCCGGTGACGACGATATCGCCGTTATCGGCCGATTCCGTGCTGCCGGGGACCGTCGTCGTCTCGCCCGGCGCCTCGGCGGCACCCAGCGTCGCGTCGAGCGATGCGGACTGGCCGACACCGACCACGACCACGCGTTCGAACGTGTTGCCGTTGCCGCCCGTGATGGTGACGCGATACTCGCCCGGACGCAGTCCGTTCAGCGTATAGGCGCCGTTCGCATCGGTCGTCGCGCGGAACGTCTGGTTGGTGGCGGTGCTGACCGCGACGACCGTGGCGCCGCCGACGGGCGCTGCATCGGTGCCGCGAACCTGCCCGCGAACCTGCGCGGTCGTCGTCTGCGCCGCCACTGGCGCGGTGACGGCCATGCCGCCCAGGATGGTGGTGGTCGCCAGTGCGGCGCGCAATGCGCCCATCGTGATCGTCTTCATCGTTGTTCCCCTGCGCGAACCGCTCGGCGTCGGTCCGGCGTGTGTCTCTTGCGTCCGGGGAAGCGGTGCGGCCGATATCGTGTCCGGCCGTCTGACGCGCGGTGGCGCCAACCGCCGCTCGTCGTGCATCCTCCCCGGATGGAGCGACATCGCTCCAACCCTGGCTGTTCGGGCGTTGTTCGCCTCTCTTTGCCGGAGGGCGGCTCCCTTAGGAGCGCGTATCGGCCGGCACCAGCGATAAAGCGGCAAATGCCGTTGCAGTTCCGGGATGGTGTACGATCTCGGGCACAGCGTTGCAGCGGCGCAACACCGACGACGCAGGCCTTTTCAAGTAGACTTCCCCGACGGGGACGGCAGAGAAAGGGCGATGACCGCAATCCCCCCGATCCACTTCGCACGCGATGGCCATGTCGCGATCCTCACCTTCGCCCGGCCGCCGCACAATTTCGCCGATCTCGCGCTGATCGAAGCGATCGGGGCAGCGTTCGATGCCGCCGATGCCGACCCGGACGTGCGGGCGATCGTGCTCCAGTCCGACGGACGCATCTTCTGCGCGGGCGCCGACCTGGCGCGCGACAATCCCGTCGCCGACGAACGGCCGAGCGGGACGCGCAATCCGTTCTACGTGGCGGCGGCGCGGCTGTTCGGGGTGAAGAAGCCCGTGGTCGCCGCGATCCAGGGTTCCGCGGTGGGAGCGGGGCTGGGCCTGGCCCTCGTCGCGGACTTCCGCATCGCCGCGCCGGAAGCACGTTTCGTGGCCAATTTCGTGCAGCTCGGCTTTCACCCCGGCTTCGGCATCTCCGCGGTGCTGGAACGCGTGATCGGGCGGCAGCGCGCGCTGCTGATGAACCTGACCGGGCGGCGGATCAGGGCGGAACAGGCGGCGGAATGGGGGCTGGCGGACATGGTCGTCCCGGCGCAGCGCCTGCGCGCCGAGGCGCTGGCGCTGGCGCACGAGATCGCCGCCGGCGCACCGCTGGCGGTGCAGTCGACCCGCGCGACCTTGCGCGGCGACCTGTTCGACCTGGTGCAGCGCCAGACCGATCACGAACTCGCGGAACAGGCGTGGCTGCAAAAGACCGACGACTTCGCCGAAGGGGTGAGGGCGGTGAACGAACGCCGCCCCGGCCGCTTCACTGGTCGCTGACGCCCTATTTCATCAGCACCAGTTCTTCGGCCATCGTCGGGTGCAGCGCGACGGTTTCGTCGAACTGCGCCTTGGTCAGCCCGGCCTTCACCGCGATCGCCGCCGCCTGCAGGATCTCGGGAACGTCGGGGCCGATCATGTGCAGGCCGACGATCCGCCCCGTCTCCCCGTCGCAGACCATCTTGTAGAGCGCCCGTTCGTTGCGCCCGGCCAGCACGTTCTTCATCGGCCGGAAGTCGGACGAATAGACGCGGATCGATCCCAGCTTCTGCTTCGCCTCGCTCTCGGTCATGCCGACGCCGGCGAGCGGCGGGTGGCTGAACACCGCGGAGGGGATGGTCGCGTAATCGACCGTCGTCGGCTTGTCGCCGTAGAAGGTGTCGGCGAACGCCTGCCCTTCGCGGATCGCGATCGGGGTCAGCTGGATGCGATTGGTGACGTCGCCGATCGCGAAGATGCTGTCGACGCTCGACTGGTTGCGTTCGTCGACGACGACCGCGCCTTTCTCCAGCCGGACGCCTGCCTCTTCCAGCCCCAGCCCATGGGTATTGGGAACGCGGCCGGTCGCGAACATGACCATGTCGACGGTGACCGGTTCGTGTCCGGACATGTGCACCGTCAGGCAGCCGTCGTCGTTCCTGGTGATGCCTTCGAAATTGGCGTCGAACTTGAACTCCAGCCCCTTCATCAGGCTGATCTGCAACAGCCGGTCGCGGATCGACAGGTCGTAGCCGCGCAGGATGTCCTGCGTCCGGTTCATGATGATGACGTGCGCGCCGAACTGGTGAAAGATGCCGGCGAATTCATTGGCGATATAGCCGGCACCGGCGATCAGGATGCGCTTCGGGATCGCATCCAGGTGGAACGCCTCGTTGCTGGTGATGCCCAGCTCGGCGCCCGGGCAGTTCGGCACCGCCGGTTCGGCACCGACCGCGATCAGGATACGGCCCGCGGTCTTTTCGGTGCCGTCGGCCAGGCGGACGCTGTGCGGGCCGGTGACGACCGCGCGGCTGTTGATGATCTCGACGCCGTGCGTCTCCAGCGTCTGGGTATAGGCACCGTTGATCCGGTCCACTTCGGCAAGGACGTTGTCGCGCAGCGTCTTCCAGTCGAAGTCGCATTGCTCCGGCACCTGCCAGCCGAAGCGCTTGGCATCCTTCAGGTCCTCGGCGAAGTGCGCGCCGTAGACGAGCAGCTTCTTGGGTACGCAGCCACGGATGACGCAGGTGCCGCCGACGCGATATTCCTCCGCCACCGCTACCCGCGCGCCATGCGCCGCCGCGACCCGGCTGGCGCGCGTGCCGCCGGACCCGGCGCCGATGACGAAGAGGTCGTAATCGTAATCGGACATCAATTCACTCCGGTAGGATGATCCATCGCCGACCGGAGGCCGAGATGCTGGACGAAGGGATCGAAGTCCCGATCGCTGTAAAGTAGGGGCAGCCGGTCCAGAATGCAGCGGGTGGCGATCAACGTATCGATCGTCTTGCGGATCGTGATGCCTTTGGCGCGGAGCGTGCGATAGTTACGCGCCGCGATTTCCGCCGCGCGATGATCGACGATCCTGATCGGATCGAAACGGCCGAGGAATGTCCGGGTAGCGTTGAACTGGCGATCGCTTCGCGTGCCCTGCAGAACCTCGAGCAGCATCAGGTCGCCGATGCCGAGATCGTCTCCATCGTTCAAAAATCGACGGGCGATCGTGGTCTGCGGTGTCGTTCTTTCGAGGAGCAGATCGATCCAGACACTCGAATCGAGCAATATCAGCCCCATTCGGGACGCTGCTTGTCCGTACGCATGGCATCGAGGTCGCCCTCCCAGCCCAGGCCGCGCAATCCTTCGAACGCATCGATCTGACGTTGGTTCTTGATGTACCGTTGCAAGGCAAGGGTCACGACCTCGCGCTTGGTCCGCAAACCACTGCGTGCCAAAGCCTCGGCCATCAGCGCGTCATCGATATCGATGTTCGTCCGCATGTGTATCCTCCACCGTATCGATACACATAGTCGATATCGGACGGACCCGCAATCAATGCTGCCCCGCGCGCCGCATCGGCATCGCGTCGATCGTCTCTGCCAGCACCTCGGCCGAGATCGGCTTGGCCGAGCGCAATTTCTCGCCACCGTCCTTGCCGATCAGGATCGCGACAAACCGGTCGGCCGGCAGGCGGTAATGCTTGCGCAGCGCAGGGGCGGTATCGCTCGCGCCCTCCACCTGCGCGCCGATCACCGAGACGATCGCGATGTCACGGTCGCGCGCCTCCGCATCCCAGCCGGCGAGCGCCTTGCGCTGGCCGATGACACCCGGATCGTCGGCACGGGGCGCCGCCACCAGCAATATGCGCCGGTGCCAGCGCATGTCGGCGACGCGGGTCGGGGAGGTCAGCGCGGCGGCAAGCAGGATCGGGATCATCACGCCTCAACGCGCGACGATCCCATCCGTCCCTCAGTCGAGGCCGGCGCGCTTGATCAGGTCTTCGGTCGACGGGTCGAACGACTGCCCGCCCTGGTCGGCGGCCTTGGCCATCTCCTTGCCCAGTTCGACGCCGAACTGGTCGAACGAATTGATGCCGAGCAGCACGCCGTTCACGAACACGCGATGCTCGTAGAAGGCGATCAGCGCGCCGAGCGTGCGCGGGTCGAGCACGTCGAGCAGCAGGGTCGAAGACGGCCGGTCGCCGCTGTACGATCGCGCCGGATCCTCGACCTGTTTGCCCTTCATCAGCGCCGCGCCCTGCGCGAACGCATTGAGCAGCAACTGGCGATGATGATCCTCGGCCAGCGTGTCGCCGGGCTCGATCACCGCGATGAATTCGACCGGAACCAGGTGCGTGCCCTGATGCAGAAGCTGGAACACCGCATGCTGCGCATCGGTGCCGACCCCGCCCCAGGTGATCGCCGCGGTCGGGCGCCCCACCGGGCTGCCGTCGGTCTTCACGCCCTTGCCGTTCGATTCCATCTCGAGCTGCTGGAGGTAGCTCGGCAGCAGCCGCAGCCGCTCGTCATAGGCGAAGGGCGCGCGTGTCTCGGCATGGCGCACCTGCGTATAATAGAGGTCCGCGAACGCCGCCAATGCCGGCGCATTCTCGTGCAGCGCGGTCAGCCGGAAGTGGCGGTCCATCTCGGCCGCGCCCTCCAGCAGTTCCTCGAACGCGCCCCAGCCAAGGCCGATCGCCGCCGGAAAACCGATCGACGACCAGAGCGAATACCGCCCGCCGACGCCTTCGCCGAACGGCAGGATGCGGGTTTCGTCGACGCCCCATTCCATCGCCTTGTCGGGCGCGGCGGTCAGCGCGATCACCTTGCCATAGGGGTCCTCGACGCCATGCTCCTTCATCCACTGCAACGCCGATTCCGCGTTGAGCATCGTCTCCTTGGTGGTGAAGGTCTTGGACGCCAGCACCAGCAGGGTCGCGGCGGGATCGAAATCGACGATCGCGTCTTCCAGCGCGACGCCGTCGACGTTGGAAACGATCGCGACGTCATAGCGGCTGTCCTCGCGACCCAGTGCATCGACCAGCAGGTGCGGGCCGAGCGCCGATCCGCCGATGCCGATGTGCAGCACGTGCCGGATATCCCCCAGCGCGCCGCCCTCGATCGCGTCGATCAGCGACCGCATGCGCTCGTGCAGCTTGCGCGCGCGCGCGACGCTGTCGGCATTGCCTTCGCCGCGTTCGGCGGTGTGTTCGACAGGGCGATCCTCGGTGACGTTGACGTGTTCGCCGCCGAACATCGCGTCGCGCTTGCCCGCCAGATCCTGCGCCTTCGCCAGCGCGGCGAACGCCTCGACCGCTTCCGTCGTCAGATGCGTTTTCGACCAGTCGAAATGGATGCCCGCCACGTCCAGGCTGAACTTCGACAACCGCTCGCCATCCTGATCGAACAGGTCGACCAGCTTGGGGGAGGGCAGGGCTTCGATGGCAGACCAGTCGCTCATGATGTTCCATCCTGTCGGGGAGGGGGGATGTCGTGACAGCTCCGTATCGATCGCGCGGCGCAGGGCCAAGCCCCGTTGCTCGATCGGAACGACTACTCAGGACGCGCGAGGGCCGCTAAGGCTCCCTGTCTATGGCCACGACCCCTCCGAATGCGCCCGCGCCGACTCCGACACCGGCCGCCGCGTCCGCCGCAGCGAAGCCGCAGCGTTCCGAACTGAGCGAGACGCTGCGCTTCCTCGTGAAGCTGGCGCTCGCCGTGCTGATCCTGCGCAGCTTCCTGTTCGCGCCTTATTCGATTCCATCCGAATCGATGCTGCCGCGGCTGCTGATCGGCGACTATCTGTTCGTCACCAAATGGAACTACGGCTATTCGCGCTGGTCGCTGCCCGCCGGCGTGCCGCTGATCCCCGGGCGGATCATGGGTCGTGATCCGACGCGCGGCGACGTCGTGGTCTTCCGCTCGCCAGAGCCCGAGGATCATGACGTCATCAAGCGCGTGATCGGCCTGCCCGGCGACACCGTGCAGGTCCGCCACGGCCAGGTCATCCTCAACGGCAAACCGATTCCCAAGCAGCGCGTCGCCGACTTCGTGCTGCCGCTCACTGCCAATTTCGACGCGCAGAAATGCGGCAGCAGCTTCCAAGACGTCGATGCGGCCGGCGCGCCGATCTGCCGCTATCCGCGGTTCCGCGAAACCTTGCCGAACGGCAAGAGCTACATGGTTCTCGACCAGGCGGAGATACCGCAGGCGGACGATACCGGCCTCTACACCGTCCCCGCCGGTAACGTGTTCCTGATGGGCGACAATCGCGACGACAGTGCCGACAGCCGCTTCCCCGCGCCGATCGGCATGGGCTACATCCCGATGGAGCGGATCGAGGGCAAGGCCGTCGTCACCTTCTTCTCCACCGACGGCGATGCGTCGTGGATCAACCCGATCAGCTGGTTCACCGCCGCTCGCTGGAGCCGCGCGGGAGAGGGCTTCTGAGCGCCGATCTGCCCGGCTGGCTGGCCGAGACGTTCGGTCGTCGCCCCGCCGACCTCAAGCCCTATGAGCGTGCGCTGACCCATGGCAGCCAGGCCGCCGAGAATTACGAGCGGCTGGAATTCCTCGGCGACCGGGTGCTCGGGCTGGTGATGGCGGAATGGCTGTGGGAGCTGTTTCCGAACGAACCCGAAGGCCAATTGTCGAAACGGCTCAACGCGCTGGTCACCGGCGCGGTCTGCGCCGACGTCGCGCGCGGCCTCGGCGTGCGCGCCTATCTGCGCCTCGGCAAGCAGGCGCGTGACGACGGCGCCTATGACAGCGACAATATCCTCGGCGACGTGATGGAGGCGCTGATCGGCGCCTGGTATCGTGAGACCGGCCTCGACGGCGCGCGCGTCTTCGTCCGCAAGGTCTGGTCGGGTCGGGTGCAGAGTACCGACAAGGCGCCGCAGCATCCGAAATCGGCGTTGCAGGAATGGGCCGCCGCGGCGAACCGGCGCACGCCCGAATATGTCGTCGTCGACCGCAGCGGCCCGCACCACGCGCCGCGCTTCACGGTGCAGGTGCGGATCGGCACCTTCGCCGACGCGACGGCCGAAGGCGCGAACAAGCAGGAAGCCGAAACCGCCGCCGCCAGGGCGCTGCTGGCGAAGCTGACCGCGTGATCCTCGCCTTCCACGACGGCGCAGGCCGCCGCCGCGCATCCCGGCCGGCGACAACCCCGTCTTGCCCTCGTTCGATCGCCCCCTCAAAGAAGCGTCCATGACCCAAATGCAACATTGCGGCCTGATCGCCATCGTCGGCGCGCCGAACGCCGGCAAGTCCACGCTCGTCAACGCGCTCGTCGGCCAGAAGGTCGCGATCGTCAGCCCCAAGGCGCAGACGACGCGCACCAAGCTGCTCGGCGTCGCGATCGAGGGCGACACCCAGATCCTGCTGGTCGACACGCCCGGCATCTTCGAACCGCAGCGCCGGCTCGATCGCGCGATGGTATCGGCGGCGTGGAGCGGGACCGAAGGCGCGGACATGATCGCGCTCGTCGTCGACGGCAAGGGCGGCATCGGGGGCAAGGTGACCGCGATCACGGAATCGCTGAAGGACCGGCCCGAACGCAAGATCCTGATCCTCAACAAGGTGGATATCGCCGACAAGCCCAGGCTGTTGCTGCACGCCGAAAAGCTCAACGCGCTGATGCACTTCGACGATATCTGGTTCGTCTCCGCGCAGACCGGCGACGGCCTGCCCGAACTGAAGGCGGCGCTGGCCAAGGCGATGCCGGAAGGACCCTGGCACTATCCCGAGGACCAGGTGTCCGACGCTACCGAGCGGGCGCTCGCCAGCGAAGTGACGCGCGAGCAGCTCTACCTCCAGCTCCATGCCGAGCTGCCCTATGCGAGCACCGTCGAGACCGAGAAGTACAGCGAGCGCGAGGACGGTTCGGTCGAGATCCATCAGCAGATCCTCGTCGAGCGGCCGACGCAGCGCGCGATCGTGCTCGGCAAGGGCGGCACGCGCATCAAGGAGATCGGCGCCCGCGCCCGTGCCGAACTCGCCGGCATCATGGGGCGCCCGGTCCATCTGTACCTGCACGTCAAGGTCAAGCCGGGCTGGGACGAGGATCGCGACGTCTATCGCGACCTGGGCCTCGACTGGGTGGAATAACCGGGTCCCCGCGGATCGCGCCGCATCCAGACCTTCCGATTACGCGCGACCGACGCCGGAGAAGGGCGCCTACTCCCCCAGCATCACGTCGACCCACGCCGGCACCAGCGCACTGGCCGGCCCCAGCCGCGTTTCGTCGAAGAACCCGCTGCCCGCCGATCGTTCCAGGTTCAGCTCCAGCGTCGCCGCGCCATAGGCATTGGCCAACTGCACGAACCCCGCCGCCGGGTACACCGCGCCCGACGTACCGACCGACACGAACAGATCGGCGTCCGCCAAGGCCGCCTCGATCCGCTCCATCGCATAGGGCACCTCGCCGAAGAACACGATGTCGGGCCGGAGCGCCGCCGCTCCGCAGGCCGGGCAGGCGGTTCCCGGCGGCAGTGCGCCATGCCACGCACGGCGCCCACCGCAGGCGGCGCAGAGCGCCGAATCGAGCGCGCCGTGCATGTGCAGCATCCGCGACGTTCCCGCCCGTTCGTGCAGGTCGTCGACATTCTGCGTCACGATCAGCAACCCGCCCGGCCACGCCCGATCGAGCCGCGCCAGCGCCAGATGCGCCGCATTCGGCTCCACCCCCGCCAACGCCGCACGGCGCAGGTCGTAGAAGCGGTGCACGAGAGCAGGATCGGCCGCCAGGGCTTCGGGCGTGCACACGTCCTCGACGCGATGCCCCTCCCACAACCCGCCCGGCCCACGGAATGTAGCGATCCCGGATTCGGCGGAAACACCCGCGCCGGTCAGGATGACGATGTTGCGGATGTCGGTCATGCGGAGAGAATAGGCGGCGTTGCCCGTGTCGGGAAGTGGTGGAAAGGCGAAGGGCAGGTTTCGACAGCGAGCGAGTGGAAGCTGCCGCCCGATCCCGTTGACAGTCTTGAACCGACATATCACCAAGCAAGTCCGGACACCGCTCCGCAACCGGCATGCGCACCGCCGCCCCTGCCTGAACAGGAAGAGACGATGGCGGAATCTGCTTGGGCCGAGATCGATTTTGGACGCGCTGCGCCGGGAATATGCGTTCGAGACATTCAAGTCGCACATGATTTCTATTCGCGCGTGCTGGGTTTTCAGAAGACATTTGAAAACGGTGATCCGGTCGGTTTCATG